>OGZV01000021.1_pt1 | contig 151520 bp, 120 predicted proteins | sample 1576861 | NCBI WGS metagenome assembly OGZV01 (sample SAMEA3541501, study PRJEB24748) | human gut metagenome | biome: human gut; feature: human-associated habitat; material: faeces | place: China | collected 2012
CCTCCGGCTGTATCGGTTGAGCAAAAGTCCGCGTGGGATTGATGTGGTATCTTTAACTTTGGGAAACTCCCCGCTCCCACCGGCTGACGGCTTTATCCGTCACATGAATCTTTTCCGCAAGCTCTGCCTGCGTCATCTTTTTCTCTTTTCGCATTCCGGCAATAAACCGCCCGAACTCTTTCGCTTCCACGTCGTGTCCCTTCCTCCTGCTGTTCCCGCACCGTCTCATGTTGCCCAGCGGAGCGTTTTTACAGTCTCAGAATAGGCGAAAATAGGCTGTTTTGTCAATCTACGAATCCTTTACCTGCGTTTTTACGCCAAAAAATCCCCGATTCAGCACAAAAGTGCCAAATCAGGGATCTTGTATTTTCCTGTATTTACAGCCCGATCATATTTGCAAACAATACGATCAGCGGAATGGCAATGATGGTTCTCTCCAGAAAGATCACCAGTAGTTTCCAGAAATTCAACGGAATTTCACTTATAAATGCCGGGGCGGGAACTTTTTGTTAAAAATATCGGAATCTGCCGAATTCTGCGATTCCCCCTGTTTCTTTCGTTGCATAGGCAAACAGTCCCACTCTGCATCCTGTGAAATGATCCATTTTGAAATAGAGCTGATGCCATGGTCCGATCTGTTTCCATTTTTCATCGCTCCAATATAAAAACCGGACTTTATCGTGCTGGTTCTGGAAATCCGCTTCCATCCGGATTCTTATTTTCGATGATTCAACCGCCACTGCTTCCCATTCGTTTTCTTCACTGTTGCCCTGATTTCCTTCCAGGCTGTCATTTTCCGCTTCGAGAGATCTCATAACCAGAAACATCCGTCCATCACGCTTTGTAACTGCCGCCATGCCGTAACATCCCTGTAATGCACACATACCTGCATAATCTCCGTCCTTCAGTCTTTCCGCATCAACGGTTACTTCTGTTATGCACATCGGAAACTTCATCCTCTGGGTGATCGTATTTACTGCCTGCGTGACATTTTTGCACTGCTTTTTACAGCTCATTCGGAGGCACCCTTTTTCTGCATCATTCTCAATCCAGGAAAGTTCCGGTTCGTGATTGAACTGCCAGCAGCTCTTCCATCCAAACGTTCCAAACAGCCGTTTCTGGTCCGGATTCCATTCTGAAAAATCATCACTCTCCACAAGCGAATGATACTGTTCCTCCGGTCTTGTGCTTTTTGTTTCCACTTCACAGAGTGCCCTTCCCGAATCACCCAATACCGGATAATTTTCTTTTATGATCTGCTCTTTTTGTTCGCCCGGCGCCGGCATATAGGTAACTCTGACATTTTTCTCCCATTTTACTGGCACAAGAACCGGGATTCTGCCGACAGCACCTCTGTCCTGGAAAAGTACGGCGTACCATTTATGATCCGGCGTATCCACAATTCCTCCCTGCGCAACGCCCTGGCCGCAATACCCCATGGTATCACACAACACATCTCCGCCTCTAAATTCTCCCGTCAGGCTGTCTGATACATAGCATGCCTGCGTCCGCATCCACCTGTCCGGAAGGGAATGAATCAGGAATAAATAATACATTCCATTGATTTTATAAAAATGACTTCCTTCAAAACCAAGCCCCGGATTCCGACTATCACTGACCAGAATCCGATCCAGTCCGCCTTCCTTTGGACCGCCCAGATCTTTTTTCAATTCCTGCAGACGAACATTTCTATTGCCGGAAACAATATAAACATGATCATCCTCAAACAAAAGTGAGCAGTCATGATAAAAGCCTTCTATGATGCGTTTTTCCCATGGTCCTTCGATATCATCAGCAGTATAAAGGTATGTTTTTCCGGTATCATTCGCCACAAAGCAAATATAATACATCCCTTTATGGTATCGGAGCGATGCGGCCCACATGCCTTTTCCATAGCAGTTTTTCTCACCAACAAGCCTCTGTTCCTCTGTGCTGTCCAGTCTTTCATACACATAGCTCAGATGTTCCCAGTGAATGAGGTCATACGACCGCAGAATCTCACACCCCGGCATAAAGTGCATTGTAGTGCTTACCATGTAATACGTATCATCTACCCGGATGACATCTGGATCCGGATAATCCAGTTCTGTAATTGGATTTTTTCCTGCTATCTTCATATGCTCTCTCCTCATATAATATTTCAGGGTCATGCCAAAACAGCATGACCCTGGATAAAATGCAGTATCTTTATTCTTTTACTCCGCCAAGAGTAAGCCCGGCAACAAAGTATTTCTGTAAAAATGGATAAATACAAATAATTGGAAGCATGGTAATAATGGTTGCTGCTGCACGGACCGACGTCGGTGTGACCGAACCGGCTGCATTTTTCATTGCTTCCACAGAGGTTCCCTGATTCGTAACCGATGATAAGAGTTTCATAAGCTCATACTGAAGGGTCGTCAGATTGCTGTTCATTCTGTTGTACAGCATCGCATCAAACCAGGAGTTCCACTGTCCTACCGCCACAAATAATGCTACGGTTGCATATACCGGCTTACAGAGCGGTGAATAAATCTTCAGAAAAATCGTGGTATATCCTGCACCGTCAAGCTGCGCGGACTCTTCCAGACTGTCGGAAATTCCGTTCATATAGGTACGGATTACCAGCATATTGAACGCACTGACCATTCCAGGAATTACATATACCCCGAAACTGTTTGTCAGGCCAAGTTGTTTGTACAGCAGGAATGTAGGAATCATTCCACCGTTGACATACATGGTGATAACCCAGAATAAGGATAATTCTTTTTTAAACAGAAAGCGTTTTCTGCTTACAATAAACGCCAGGATTGCATTTGCTACCAGTGCCAGCAGCGTTCCGATGATGGTTCGCGCCACTGTGATATATGCGCCCGTGATCAGGTTATCCTTCTGAAGAACGGTGATATAGTTTTTCCATGTGAATTTTCTTGGCAGCAGATAAATTCCTCCGCGAAGGGCATCTGTACCATCGTTTAATGATATTGCCAGTGTATTTAATACCGGATACAGTGTAATGACTATAAACAGTACCATGATAATACCATTTATTATCGGAAACAGATCCAATTTTCCGGTCTTTTTTCCAGTTTTTTTTGCCATGATGAACCTCCTTAGAACAATCGCTCTTCGCCATTGCGTTTTGCAATCTGGTTTGCGATCATAATCAGTATAATGCTGACTGCACTCTTGAAAATACCTGCTGCCGTACCGATTGCATAATCGCCCTGGCTGATACCCCATTTCAATACGTAGATATCAATGGTCTGTGATACTCTCTGTACCAGGCCGTTTCCTAAAAGATACTGAATTTCAAATCCGGCATTCAAAACGTTGCCTACGTTCATCAGGAGAAGAATCATAATGGTCGGTTTGATTCCAGGAAGTGTCACGTACTTAATTTTATTCCACCTTCCGGCGCCGTCTATGGATGCCGCCTCATATAAAGATGGATCAATTGCTGTGATTGCTGCCAGATAAATAATGGCATTCCAGCCGGTTTCCTTCCACACATTTGCAAAAGCAACAATAGGCCAGAAGTAGCTCGTATGTGCAAAAAAGTTAATTGGCTGTTTGATGATATGCAGATTCACCAGAACTTCATTTACAATACCAGTTCCGGAAAGCATATCATGCAGAATACCGGTTACAATAATCCACGAAAGGAAATGCGGCAGATAGGAAATGGTCTGAACCACTTTTTTTCCTATATGGCTTCTGATTTCATTTAATAAAATTGCAAACGCAATTGCCGTTACGAAAGTTACAACAAGATTGATAACTCCCATTGCCAGAGTATTCCGGATAACACGGATAAACGTCATATCTGAGAACAGTGTCCGGAATTTTTCTAATCCTACAAACTCTGAATGCAGGATTCCTAGTTTCGGTTTGTAGTTCTGAAATGCCATTGCCCAGCCAGCAAGCGGAAGGTAATAGAAAATCACACCATATGCTACGATAATTGCTGCCCAGAAAAGCAGGACTTTCTGTCTTTTGATTTCTTTCCATGTGATTTTTGTTCTGGGCTCTTTTGTTTTTGATTTTGTTCTCGCTAAAGACATGACCTCACTCCTTAAAAAAACGGGCAGATGAAATTTTTCACATCTGCCCGCTTCAAAATTTCATTTTTTATTTGAACTTCGCTGCCTGCTCCATTCTTGTGTCTAATTCAGTCTGCAGTTCACTGATAAAGTCTTCCGGGTGGCATGCATTGTAAGCATCCATGTAGGTATCCCATGCCGCGTCAAAATCTTTTGCCATAACAACCTGCGGAAGCTGCTCATGTTTTACATCTGCAATTTTGTTCCATGCAACTCCGCCAGGTGTATCTGTTGTGAAATTGTTAGAGAAGGACCACATCGGATACCAGTCTCCAGGTGCCTCATTTGTTCCAAGCATCTCAACATAAGTCTCAACACCATAAGCCTCAAAGGTTTCTTTTACATCCTGATTTAATCCATCAAAGAACTCACTTGCCTGTCCATCCGGTTTATTGGCGTTAATTCCATCATCACTGGTTCCAGTGTACTGTGGGAAGTAGGAATATGGGCAGGTATGAGATGCTTTGTACGCGGTATCAGACTGTTTCGTCCGCTCTTCCTCTGTTCGGTAGAATTCTCCGTTTTCATCCACCTCATAATCGGTACCCTCTACACCCCAAAATCTGAGATTGTGAATATCCTGATCCAGAAGATCATTTACAAACTGTAATGCTCCTTCCACATCTTCACAGCTTGTTGTAATTGCAAGACCGCTCGACTCATTAAATGCCCCGCCTGAATTGTGCCACTGATTGTCACGGCCATCAATCGTAACCGGAACAGGAATATAATCGCAGCCCTGCTCATCCAGTCCAGCCTGTTTGATTGCATCATTTGCATTCGAGAAATCCCACCACTGATCAATCATTCCAAGTACACGTCCGGTAGAAAGTTTGGAAATATATTCATCGTAACTCTGTGTAAAGGATTCCGGATCTACAATTCCCTTCTGATACTCTTCATTCAGTTTTCGGAAGTAGGCAACCGCTGTATCCGAAGTGTTATAATCTAAAACGGTCAGTGTATCCGGATCTACCATACAGGATCCATCATTTGGATATCCGTCGAGGAACTGCGGGGCATTCTCCAGACAGAAATATCTCCAGTCGTCACAGAGGATGGTGTATGGAATATTTTCCGTTCCGTCTTCCATAGTCGGATTCGCTTCGTTGTAGGATTCAATCAGATTAAAGTAATCATCCATTGTTTTAATTTCCGGATAACCCGCCCATTTTAAGACTCTGGCCTGAATCCAGAATGCTTCATCATTATGTGTACATACTTTTTCTTCATTTTTAATGCAGCTAAACTGTGGAATCCAGTAAATATGGCCATCATCCTGTCTTAATTTTTCCCACTCAAGATCAGAGAACAGATTTTTAATATTAGGATAATCATCCAGATAGTCATCCAGTGCAACCAGTGCATCGGCATCATATAACTGCATCTGTCCGTTTCCGCCCTCAATAAAGTCCGGATACTCTCCTCCTGCGATCATGGTGCCAATAGCCTCAACATCCGTCTGACCCGTCAGCCAGGTTTCTTTTACCTTTGCGCCTGTTTTTTCTGCAATGATCTGCTGAACCTCATTATCATCATTGATTTCGGATCCCGGGACTGCAAAAAATGCGGTAAATTCTTTTATCTCTCCGTCAGAATCTCCCTTAGAGGAACTCTTTCCTCCTGCTCCACATCCTGCGAGCAGGGTTGCTGCCATTGCCGAGGCAAGCAGCATGCTTACAATTTTTTTTCTCTTCATCTTGTAATACCTCCCTTTGATAGTATTTATTTTATCAGTTTGCAGGTTTGAAACAATCGGATGAACTATAGTAAGAAACAGGGTAAATTATAGATCGTAGATACGCACTATAATTTACCCTGTTTCTTACTTCCTGTTTTCTTTAACTTCCCTGCTGCATCTGTTTTCGGAATCTGGCCGGTGTGCACCCTTTCACCTGAATAAAACGGTTTACAAAATAATCCAGATCATGATATCCTACTTCTTCTGCAATCTGCACAATTTTTTTATCCGTGCGGATCAGAAGGCCTGCGGCCTGCTCCATCCGGAAATTGTTCAGATAGTCCTTGAAGGAAAGACCATATTTTTTCCGAAACAGCTGCCCGAGATAGGCACTGTTGACATAGTATTTTTCACTGAGACCCTTCAGCGTGAGGTTGGCGGCATAATTCTCTTTGATTTCTTTTTCTACCATGCCGAGAACGCCCCTGGAAACGTTTTTTCGAAGCTGAGAAAGATAATCGCCGTATTCACATGCAAAGCGCGCCATATGCGCCTTACTGCCACGCAGGATACCATTCTCAAAGCTGCTTTCACTGATCAGCCGCAGGATTTCTTCCTGGTTTACGTCATTATCCTGCTCACTCGCCAGATGGATCAGTTGGAAAAGCAGATAATTGATATTCAGATTCATGCTCTCAGCATTCATTCCCATCTGACTCATTTCTTCATAAAACTGTTCTACTGCTTTCCGGATCTCCATGTGGTTATTCTGTTCAATGGTGGTAAGAAGCTGATCCAGCCCCTGTTTGCATAAGACCATTCCAGCCGCTGTAACCTGCACTTCATCCTCATAATAATAGATTTCTTTTCGTGCCCGGAACCCCTGAAAAGAGCGGAGCATACAGGCATTACCATACGATCTTGCCACATTGCTGATATCTGGTACTTTTTTCCCAACCAGCATAATAACCGGCTGTTTCGTATTATTGACAAGATATTGCCGGAATGCAGAAAGGTATGTTTTATCATCCATTCCCAGACGCTCCGCAAGGTTTTCAGAATATACAAAACCAATATCATATATTTTTTCATCCGCAGAAACATCAAATACACAGTGCTTGGCATCTTCTTTCAAAAATTCTCTGCAGCAGTCATACAGCTCTCTTTGAAAATTCCGCAGGTCTTTATCGCTCTGTTCTTCCAGATTGTTCGGCTGTTCTTTCTGAATCTCCACATAACGGATTCCCTGCGTATCTTTCATGTGTTTTTTTACGTAATTAAGATTGACATCATCGTATTTTCCATGGATTAAAGAGATCAGATGTCTCGAAAAATAGGCATGTTCCATTTCCTCATGTGCCTTTGATTCCTGTCTCTCCCGGTCTGATAATGCACGAACCTTATGCAACAGTTTTAACAGGGTTTCCCGGTCAACAGGTTTTAACAGATATTCCGTACATTTATTCTGCATGGCACGCCTTGCGTAATCAAACTCCGCATAACCGCTCAGAATAACAAAATACGCATCCGATATTTCTTCCCTTCGTATCTGCTCCAGTAATTCCAGACCTGTCATACCAGGCATCCGGATATCTGCTATGATAAGATCCACTTTTTCTTTTTTCAAATATTCCAGTGCTTCCAGACCGTTTTCTGCCGTCGCAGCAATTTCAAATCCTTCTTTTTCCCAGTCTATGATGACCTTAATTCCCTGCAGGATAAAGGGTTCATCATCAACCAACAGTACTTTTAACATTTTTCTCCTCCCTGCTCTACACTACATATACTCCAGGGGCATCCAGATTGTTATCAGTGTACCCACCCCTTCTTCTCCATCCAGATCGATCTTCACTTTATTTTCCGATACCATTTTCAATCTTAAACATGCATTGACAATTCCTACCCTTCCTTTCTTTTTCAGCATCTCAATGTCTGCGTTTCTCATGTTTTCCAGAAGTTCCTGCCTTTTGCCTTCTTCCATTCCGTTCCCAGTATCTTCTATTTCCATGCAGATCAGCTCGTTTTGTTCATATACTCTTACAAAAATCCAGCCTGGAGACGCTTTACTTTCAATTCCATGCACACATGCATTTTCTACGAATGTTACCAGCGTAAGTTTTGGAACCTTTCTTTTTCTGCATTCTTCATCAATCTCAATCTGATAACTCAGTCTTTCTCCGAAACGATATTTCTGGAGTGCCAGATACGCCTTTACAAATTCCACTTCCTGTTCAATCGTCACAGAGTCCTCGCCCCATTCGACATACTGTCTTTGCATGACAGCCAGTTTTTCAACCATATCCGCTGTTTCATTCTCATTTTTCAAAATGCTGTGCATGCGGATGCTCTCAAGTGCATTAAACAGAAAATGAGGATTAATCTGGCTGTGAAGGGCAAGAAGTTCTGCATTTTTGCGGCTGACAAGCATCTCCTGCTCTACGAGTTTGTTTTTATAAACTGTCTGAATCAGCTCATTTGTCCTGGCCGCCATTCGATTGTAGCTTCGAATCATACTTCCGATTTCATCTTTTCCGCCTTCATGACGCATCGGTACAAGCTGTTCGGAATCCACGCTTTTAAACACTTCATTCAGCTCCGTAATACGTTTTGTGAACGAATGATTCAGGATATGTACAAAAAAGAATGGCAGAATCGCATTAATCAGGATCAGAAGCAGAATACTCGGTAAATCATGAGCAATATTCGCAATCGCGTTCTCCCCCGTACGTCTGACATACACCTCAAGTTCCGTACCATACAGATTGACCGTCTGATGATATCCCTTCTTTATTTTATCATCCAGTTCTTCAAAGTCTGAACCTGTGCTTCCATGTTTCGTATTGGAAAGTACAATCTGATTCTCCTCACAGATCAAAACTTCGTTGTCAAAATTCATTTTCTGAAGCGTACGCATCATGTTCCCATAGTCAAATTCCAACTGCAGCATTTTTTCCTGATCTCCTGAAAAAAAATCGAGTTTTTGAAGAAATACCACCTTGCGTTCCTCTGCCGTTCCGGATCTGTTTTTGTCATAGACAAAGAAAAAACCTTTTGTTTCCCCACTCTGGTTCAGTTTCTGATACGCCTGCGTTTCTTTCAGATCCTCTATATTACCTACTTTTCCTCCCTTCACAATGGTGTCATTGTTCGTATACATCGTAAATACAATCTGATTCATTCCCAGCAGATTTTCTAACAAAGTATCCTTGAAAAACTCCTGGTATTCCATGATATACTGAGCAGAGGTATCATATTTTCTGGATAGAAAATCATCAATATATCTGCTGGTATAGATCGTTTTTGCCATTTCTCCTGCATTATTTACCACGCTGCTGATGTTGTAGCTTACCGCATTTGCAATGTTGGTCATATCATGTTTCTGCTTTTCCATCTCGGAATTTCTTATGATTAAAAAAACCACGCTGTCCGTAATGATCAGCGGAAGCAGTACGCAAAAAATATATAAAATGTATAATTTCTTTTTGACCGTAAAGTCATCCATCCGTTTTTCAATTTTTTGAAGCAACTCTTTCATTCTCAGAACCTCTCACGTGAATCAGGGAGCAGACACTGCCTGCTCCCTTCTGGATTTTCCAATGTCATCTTTCACACAGTTATCTTATCATATCCAGATTTAGATTGGAATTCTGTTTTCAGTTCTCTTCTTTCAATTTTTTCTCTTGTGATCTCTGTTTTACTGTATTATGATAATATCAAATTTACAGCAGTCCTCCGGAGGCAATATTATGATTGAACATTTAGACGGGATTCACGAAACCGTAACGTATAAAGAGAACAGCAGTCTGCGGCTTTTTGTAAACACAGACTGCGAGGACTATCCCATTCACTGGCATACTCCCATGGAAATCATTATGCCTCTGGAAGGGACTTATACGGTTTTCCTCGGGGATAAACCTGTTCTTCTTCAGGAGGGCGACATTATTTTCATCTGCCCTGGGATCCTTCACTCTCTTGTGGCACCGGAAAACGGAAAACGAATTATTCTGCAGATTGAATGGTCGGTTGTGTCAAAAATCCGCGATCTCAATTCCATCCTCGCGCTGATTTCCCCGGTTCTCACTCTTACTCCTCAGACCGCTCCTGACATCTATTCCGATATTTATCATCTTATCTGCCAGATTCTTTCGGAATATGAAGAGGATTCCTTTCTTTCGGAAGCTGTTATCTATGCGCGCATGCTTGATATTCTTTCTCTGATCGGCAGATACCAGGCCTTTGCATCCTGCCGTTTTGATGCCGGACCGCAAAAGCAGAAAGAATATCTGGATCGTTTTCTTTCCATCTGCAATTATATTGATGAACACTGCACGGAAGATCTTTCTCTTGACCAGGTTGCAAAAACAGCAGGCTTCAGCAAATACCACTTTACCAGACTGTTTAAGCAGTTTACAAATACCACCTATTACAAATACCTTAATCGCAAAAGAATTGATCATGCCATGCTGCTCTTATCCGATCCCGATATTCCTGTCACGGAGGCAGCACTTCAGTCTGGTTTCTCCAGTCTTTCCACCTTTCTTCGCGTCTTCCGTTCTGTCAAACAATGTACGCCTACGGAATTCCGCGATATGTATATTCATCCGGAAAAGCAGCAGAAAAATCCCTAATTCCTGCTGCTGCAGGTAAACCATGCAAAGTCTGCATGGTTTTTGCTTTCCATTCCATTAGAAGAAGCATACATGCCGATGGTACATCCGACAAAACCACCTGCCTCTTCTGTTGTGTACGGAAGAAGACTGATTTCCTCTGCCGCACATTCCCAGCCATTTTCTGACGCAATCCATACTTTTGCCGTCTGATCATGGCATTGCAGGCGTATTTTCAGCAGTTGTTCCGTCTCTCCTGGCAGTAAAACTTCTGCTGCTTTCGTTTCTGTTCCTTTGATACACGTTACAACACGAAAAACTTTCTGTTCCTGCTTTTTTGCGATTTCCATCCTCAGATGATTCTCATAATTCTGGTAAAGAACCAGACCTGCCGTTTCCTTCTCGTTTTCCGGCACAAAGAAAACTCCTGTTTCCGCTTCAAAGCGATAGCTTTTCTGCCGTAATCCAAGATAGGAGCAATAGGCTGCTTCTGCAATACTTTCTTTTCGGGGATACAACCGCAGCATTCCCTCTTTTTCTTTCAGCGAATAAATGGTTTCATCACACCCGCCAATTCCAATCAGTCTCTGATCCAACTCTTTATCCCAGAAATGAATCTGATCACATTTTGTAACTTCCTGTGCAAAGCGATATTCTTCCATTGGGATTTCCACCTGCTCTTCCAGATGTCCCACTCCAGGCGCAATGACCGGCCATCCATTTTCCCATATCACTTTAGCAAGAAATGTCTCTCTGCCCATACTGCTGTGTTTTCTGCACGGCCGTGAAGCAAGCATTACTACATACCAGTTTCCATGTCCATCATCTACAAGATCTCCATGGCCTGCATAAATCACCGGATAATCCATTCCCAGATTGCGATGTGTAAAAATGGGGTTCCTCGGGCATCCTTCAAACCACTGAAACAGTTTTCTGCTTCTGGCAACTGAGATACTGTGTTCCGGACCTGTACCGCCCTCTGCATGCATCAGGTAATAATATTCTCCGATTTTGTAAATATGCGGCCCTTCCGGCCAGATGCAGTCTTTTACCGCACCTTTCCAGATTGTCATGCTTTCTCCTGTCAGTTTCATGGTGTTCAGATCAAGTTCCTGTACCCAGATTTCCCAGTCCCCATTATATCGCACACCTTCCGGGTTTGGTCTTGTTCCGCAGTAATAGCATTTTCCATCCTCATCAAAAAACAGGCTTGGATCAATTCCTGCTGCTTCTTCACCAAGATAATACGGATCTGACCAGGGACCCTCCGGCTTTTTCGCTGTAACAATAAAATTTCCGCCGTAGCTTACGTTTGTTGTTATCATATAAAATAATCCTTCATGATAACGAATCGTCGGTGCAAAAATACCTCTTGAGATTTCACTTCCCTCTACTGGAAGCTGCTCCTTCCGGTTCAGAATATTTCCGATCTGTTCCCAGTGTGCCAGATCTCTGCTGTGAAAAATCGGAACTCCCGGGGCATAAACAAAACTTGAATTTACAATATAGTAATCATCCCCCGCCCTGCAAATCGACGGATCCGGATAAAAACCGGATAAAATTGGATTATTTGCCGTTACCATAACTTTCTCCTTTACTGTACATACCCGAATCCAAGAATCGTAAACTGTTTATTCCTGTCTTCTTCTGGTATTGTAATTCTCACGATATGTTTCTTACTCTCTTCCTCCTGGAAAAGAATGACCGCATTGCAATGCAGCCAGTTATTGATATGCGGATCCGCTGTCATACAGTATCCTCCATCTACGGAAATCTCTGCTTTTCCCGTATAAATTTCACCGGAATCTTTAAAAACAAGAAGCAGACTTCTGCAGGTTATCGTCATTTCGAAATAGTTTTTATCGGAATTGGTGCCATCATACATCCAGTTATACGGGAACTGCGGCACAGGTGTAAGTTCTGCGTCCATTTCGACGCTCTGCAGTTCCCTGTCCACGGCTGTAAATCCACCTTCATCAATTTCGGCTCCTCTGTATCTGTCTTTTCGATCCAGCAGACGAACTGTTTCAAAACTCTTTCCGATTGCGGGTGGCTCGCTCATGCATTCTTTCAGTCGTTCTTCCGCCTTCATCTGTCTTTCCAGTGTTTCACCCCCACATTGATTCCTGAGATCGCATTGTTCAAACAAATACTGCAGACAGTCCGCCATAATCGTGTGCCCCATATTGTTTGGATGAAACATATCATAAAAGAACTGATTTTTTGTCAGAACCCGTCCCTGTCCTTTTGGCATCTGAAACTGCGGGCTTACGGCATCCCGTATACTGACCATCGGAAGATCATAGCAGTATCCCACCGGTTTCAGGCGTTCCTGAAGATTCCAGTCATTTGCAAAAACAGAAAACAGAAGCACTACAGCAGGCTTCCAGGGAAGATTCAGCACTTTACGTACAAGGCTTTCATAGCAGTCCCCCTTTGTTTCATCCCCTTCATCATTAACAGCAAATTCGATCACTACAAGATCCGGCTGTTCCTCTCCGCGCAGAACATCTCTGTCAAAGCGGATCATCCCCAACTCAGAAGGGGTGCCTCCCACTCCTGCTTTTATCAATCTGACATTATCCTGTGCTGCAAAGCGCTTCTGAAATAATTGGCAGGACTGATAGGCGTAACATTTTGTATGGATCGGAATTGCTCCCGCCCCCTGCGTGATAGATCCGCCGATATATGCAAGCGTAACTTCTTTTCCGTCTCTGGCTTTTTCAATTACTCTCTGTATCCGGCAGGTATTTCCGAAATTCATCAGAGATCTTTGTATCATTTCCCTGTATTCTTCCGAACGAATATCTATTTTTTCTTCTGCGGTTTCTTTCGGTGCATCATATCCATCATTCAAATAAAGTCTTACACTTGCTTTTCCCAGCAATTCCGGTGTCTGAAAGATAAATTTTATCTGCCCCGGAATATCATCATCTTCTGTCCATGTATAATCGGACAGATCTATTTTTCTCTCCATTCCATCTCCGGGCAGTTTGGTTTTCAGATTCGTTCCCCCTCCATAGAGATCCTTTTTTCCATACATCTGAAACACAAATTCAACAGACTCTCTGGGATCATCCAGTTCCACAGAGATTCCGATGCTGTGTACCAGTTTTCGAAATCCTTCTACGTTCTCCAGTAAAGCCAGTTCCTCCTGATCTGTGATATTTCCGGCAATCTGTGCACTGTTGATCAGTCTTCCGTCACTCTCATACACGAACTGGATTCCGGTTCCATCTTCCTGTTTTGATCCAAAAATTTCTTTGTCCTTTAAAATATAAAAATAGGGTCTCATTTTTTCCGGATCTCTTGGCGCCTTCGGTCCTTCCATCCTTATTATTCCTCCTGCTTTTCCTGTGTTAACTCAAGATAACTCCATTGTAACAGAACTCCCGGTGCTGTACACCGGGAGAAACTATAGGAAACCTTCCTGCAAAATATATGATTTTATTACCGATAGATCCGGTAATTTCCTGACAAAGCAAGCATTGCAAAAAGATACAGAAAATTATCATAATACCGTCTCTCGCCTGTCCGAAGCGGTGTATTCCAGAAACGTCTTACACATTCCTCTGCATACGGTCCGTCTGCGGCAAGTGAGGCCTGTGCATTTACCGCAATAATTGCCGTCGGATGAAGTGCTTTTTCTTCCAGCCTGGTGCCGTCAGTCAGAAATACCCCATCCCAGTGTTCCGCCTGTTCTTCACAGTAAAATTGCTGCAGCTTATTGGCATTTTCCGTCTGCCAGGGATCCGCGTCAAACCAGAGATGATCCATTCCGATATTGGCAATCGTACGATATGCATCGCTGTAGTACCAGTCATGACGGCCGAAAATCTCCTGATGCTGTGCATGCGGTGTTCCGTCATAATCTGCATATTCCGCAGATAATCCAGTTCGGAAGTGACATGCCGTGTGAAGATATTTTCGGCTTGCGTCCGCTGCCTTTTTCCAGAATTCATGATCGCAGGGATCTGCCCACAACGCAAACAGCTCATAAAAGTGCGGCAGATGATAGGATGGATCACTGAACTCAAAAGAGGTAACAAATTTGATCAGATGATTTTCCGGATTCCACATCGGCTCTCCCGGATGCCCTGGCTCTCCCTTATGAACACATTCCCGTAAAATCGCTCTTGCCTCGCTGCTGTAATTGAAAATGCCTTCTCCATCTCCCCATCTCTTTGAAGCAAAAAAGAGCGCCATTGCAAAATATTCTTCTCCGTCCGGCGCCGGTCCGTCCGCGTTTCTTGTACCATCGACAGCACACGACCAGACAAAATAATTCTTCCCCGGACCATCCTCGATATACATATACGTCCGTACCCATTTCCATAAACGGTCAAATTCCTGTTTCCGGTTCATCTGGACGCACACCATCATTCCATATGACATGCCCTCCGTTCTGACATCATGATTTCCGGTGTCCTCCATGTATCCCATGTCCGCACCTGCTTCATGATAGAAACGCTCTTCTTCACTTCCATAAAAGATTGTTTCAAATGTTTCTTTCACTCTTTTTTCAATTTCCTCTTCGGAATATCCACACTCTTTAAAAATATTGCGGTATACTCCTGTTTCATATGCTCCTGCCATATTTTATTTTTCCTCCTGTCTGCCGTGATACGTTTCTGCCGGTCCAAGATAACTTTCTTCCGGCTTTTCCCCCATCGGATAAATCACGATTTTTTCGAGAACGAAGCCGGGTGTCACATGATAGACCCGAAGTGTATTGAACCCTGCTCTGCATTTTATCGAAACTGTTTGTCTTCGAATCTGACTCAGAACACCTTCTGCCCATTTCTCTGCCTGATCACCGACCTGATAATCTTTCTCCACTGCGTTTACGGTTTCTGTCATCTCTTCATTTATCCTGACCGCATAAAGAAGTTGATTCTCTCTGGTAACCGGATTGGATGGCTGCATATAGAATTCTGCTTCATATGTTCCGCTTTCTTCCAAAACAAATTGATACTCCAGATACGGCGCATCCTGTCCCGGAACTGTGCAGGCATCGGATGGAAATGCCTTCATCGCTGAATTCGTCTTTCCATATCCCTGCAGATTTTCAAATTTTACCTGTCTGTCTTTGTAATTTCCAGGAACAGAATTTACATAATGTGCCGCTTCGATGCTGAGATACCCCATTGTATCCACAAATACATTTTTCTTATCCTGTAGATTTCCTGTATAAACCGGCACTGTAATCTCACATTTTCCTTCCGGTGTTGCAATCTCGAGCGAATCCTGAATAGTATCCTGGTTCGTTTCCGGTAATCTCTGTTTTATCAAGGTAAGATTCAGCCGCACTTTCTTCTGGCTCACGCCATCCAGCCATCCTTCCATCGGCTCCACAGACAGCCAGCCCGGTTTTTTCAGAACTTTGTACTCTGCCTTTAAATCACTCCGGCTATATAGGGTGACGGATGCTCTGGTACAGTCCGGATTTAAGAAATCCTTTAATTTCATCGTGTTATCCAGCCACGGGCTTCCTTCCGCATGCTGCGCCGTGCCGTCTGCTGCCACAAGGATGGATCTTTTCTTTAATGGTATGACCCGCATAACGACTGGATTCCTGCATTCATCTTCATTCCAGTGTGTAAATCCAATATGCTGTGACATTCCCATTCCATACCATCTTCCCTGATCCATCTGATGATACATTTCCACAGCTTTTCGATCCTGTTCCATGCATCTTTCCACTTCATCCCCATAATCATTGGCACAGACCGCACCAAGATTAGCATAATAATGATTCCAGCCTGCAAGAATCTGCATCTTCACAAGATTCATTGTCCCAAATGCCGGATAATATACAAGCGCGATAAATGCGGACAGATTCTGCGGATTCGTTTTTTCAATTGTTTCATATACGTCCTGCAGTTTTTTCAAAAGCTGCTCTTCTTCTTCGAAGATCCTGCTGCTTTCCTTTTCCTGCACCGGATGATACGTCTCCGGGTTCAGTGCTTCCGGCCTTCTTCTGTGGATGATTTTTGTGTACTGCTCTAAAATGTCTGCAATAGTGTCCTGTGTCTCTTCTTCCACAGAACCGAATTGCTGTCTCACCCACTTTCTGGTGTACTCCTGCGTGCAGTTAAGCGCCCTGCTTCCCCAGCGATCAAAGTCATACGCCATGTCCAGAAAAAAGCTCAGTGGAAATTCCTGTGTGGCGATGTCTCCGACATTTACCATCCAGAGTTCCCGCACACCAAAATCGTATGCCATACTCATCTGCTCCCAGATTTTCGGCAGATAAGAACTGTTGATCCACTCATAGGAAACCGGCCATCCGTGGTAGTCCAGATGATAATACATACCATAGCCGCCCGCATGTTTTCGCATCTCTTCTGTTGGAAGTGTCCGGAGATTTCCATAGTTATCATCACAGAGCATCAGAATCACATCCTCTAACTCCTCTGCTCCCATTAGTCCCTTTGTTTTTTCATTTCCATAGAAAAATTCTTCTACTTCTTTGTATAAGGCTATCATGCGCGGAACCTTGGTCAGATCAGGATTTACACGTTCCTGAATCAGTTTTTTCTGCGTTTTCAGTACATCCCGCAGCAACTGAATATTATCTTCCAGTGTTGCATTCTTTCCCATGATCGCAGTATCCGCTTCTCCACGCATGCCGACGGTGATTACATTTTCAAACTTTCCGCTTCTTTTCAGTCCATCTTCCCAGAATTTTGTAATTCCCTCTCTGTTTGTTCTGAAATTCCAGGCATCTCCGTAAACAGAATTCTTACCTCTGAGATATTTGTATTCTTCCCCCTGCCTTAAGCACGGCTCATGATGTGACATTCCCATAATAATTCCGTATTCATCTGCAAGCTCCGCATTTAAGAGGTCCGGTCCATCATCTGCAAATCTTGCGCTCCACATAGCCGGCCAGAGATAATTTCCTTTTAATCTGAGTAAAAGTTCAAATACATGATCATAAGCTTTTGCATTAAAGCCGCCAAAATTATGATTGCACCAGTTTCCAAATGCCGGCCATTCATCATTAATAAAAAATCCCCGGTATCTGACGGATGGCTCTTTGCTGATACAGGCCATGTCTTCCCTCAGTTCTATCTTTTCCTGCTTTGGCGGCATCAGTCCGCACCAGTCGACAAACGGTGAGACTCCCAGCATTTCCGATAAATGAAAAAGGCCATAAATCGTTCCTCTTTTGTCGCTCCCGGCAATTACAAGAAGGTTCGATTTTGTCCTGTTTTTTATTTCAGGAAAAATCCATGCATAGCATTCTCTCTTTTGTTCCAGCTCTTTTAATTCCGCACTCCCGGCTTCTTCCAGCTTTTTCAGGAAGCTGCTTTTTCCTTTCGTCGCGGCAATGATCGTCCAGTCCTCCCCGCTGCTTTCCAGTGTTTCCGGTATCTCTTTTTCTACCAGAATCTGCGGTTTCTTTCCCGATACAAGTTCCACATCGTGTGCTACCTTTTCCGTAACTCTGATTACGCCCGGAAAGGCACTTTGCTCCAGACAAATTCTCATAGGATTCCCTCCCGTATTTTATAAAAAGCCCCCATCTGTTTACTGGTTATCACCATTGTAAACAAATAGGGGCCTTCGGACTATTTAGTTCTTGTCATTCAATATGCAAAAATTGCTATTCTTTTTGTTCATTCGTTGATCGAGCTCTTTCTGTAAATCCTCAAAATAGCTCTGTGGATCGCATGCGTTGTATGCTTCCATATAGGAATTCCATGTTTCTTCAAAATTCTGTGCCAGAATCACCTGCGGAAGCCACCGGTGTTTTACTTCATCCATCCGTTCCAGTGTCTGTCCTGCCTGTGTATTTGATGTCAGTGAATTGGTATACGAATACATGGGATACCACACTCCCGGCGCATCATTTCTCCCAAGCATATCTACATAGTTTGTTACTCCATACGCCTCAAAACATTCCTGTATATCCCGGGGCTGGCTTTTCCAGAATTCTACCGGTTGATTTTCCGGCGAAAATGCATTGATTCCATCTGACAGCATTCCTTCACTCCTTGGAAAATAGGAATATGTACAAAAATGCGTCTTTTTCAGTTTCCGATCATTTACCCTTACGCCCTGCTCCTCATTCAGATAAAATATTCCGTTTTCGTCTATCGAATAATCCAGATTTTCTTCTCCCCAGAAACGTAATTTCGTAATCTCCGGATCAAGGAGGTTATTTACAAACTGCATTGCCCCTTCCGGGTCTTCACAGGAAATGGTAATAGAAAGTCCTGACGCGGTATCCAGCTCTGCTGATCTTGCCGTATGCCACTGATTCTTTACTTTTTTGTCTATTGTTATCGGAAGTGGCACATAATCACATCCATAACTGCGCAGATTTCCGGAATCATACGCTGTCTGTATGGCATAATAAAACTGCCATCTTTGATCCACCATACCAAGAACAGCACCTGTGGACAGCTTATCCAGATATTCTTCATAAGTATCCAGAAATGTTTCCGGGCTGATCATTCCTTTTTTGTATTCTTCATTTAATTTCTGATAGTATCTTTTGGCTGTCGGTGTTGTATTATAGTCAATGACCTGCAGTGTATCTGGATCTACGATGCAGCTCCCATCATTCGGATATCCATCCAGAAATTGAGGAACATTCTCCAGACAAAAGTATCTCCAGTCATCGCATAAAATAGCAAACGGAATATTCGGTGTTCCATTTTCCAGACAGGGATTTGCTTCCTGATACCGTTCCAGAAGATCAAAATATTCATCCACCGTCGTGATTTCCGGATAGTCTGCCCATTTCAAAACTCTTGTCTGAATCCAGAAAGCTTCTCCGCTGTGGATTACTTCCGTGTCCTGTCCCTGTGAAACTCCGAATTGTGGAATCCAGTAGATATGTCCGTCTGCCTGCCGAAACAGGTCCCACTGTTCCTCTGTCAGATAATTTTTTATATTGGGATAATTGTCCCAGTATTCGTCAATGGGAATCAGTGCTCCTGCATCATATAATTTACTTTCGCCGGAAATAAAATCCGGATACTCGCCGGCTGCAATATAAGCATTCAGTGCATTATCCTTTGTCTGTCCTTTCAGCCATGTTTCTTCACAATCGGCTCCGATCTGTTCAGCGATCTTCTTTTTCATATCATTATCCGAAGTGATCTCTTCCCCTGTTGTTGAAAAAAAGGCCGTATAATGACGGATCTGATTTCTGCTGTTCTGGCTCTGGTACAGGAGAGCAGCTATTCCAGCTATCATCAGACTCCCTGCCAGTAATAATATTGTTGTTTTTTTCTTCATTCTTTTCCCCTGTCTCATTTCCTCTTTCTATTTGTTATAATAAGCACCTGATATTCTGCAATAATACTTGCTAAAAATAACACCTAGGCCTCTGGCTTAGATATTGTCATTATTGTTTTTATTTTATTGCTTTCTACTTCTTGCACACCAAGGGCAGCCCCATGTTAGCCACTTCAATTAAATAAGCAAGCTAAAACCTGTAATAAAAAGAGCCTGACGCATCAGGCTCTTTCAAGGTGTTGTCCGAAGACGGCCACCGCAATTCATAACTATAATGTACCACACAGGGTGAAATCCTGCAAGAAATTTTAAGAGTTATATGTTTTTCCTTTCAGCAGTTCTGCCGCAAGTGCCTCATTGATATCATCGGACAGATTGTTTTCCTCCGGTTTGCCGAAATATGTTTCCATTGCATAGCTTAAGGTATCAAACGCACCGGAAATGACCTACTGGAATGGTACAGACATCGAATATTCTGGATCCAGGAACGCAACGTCTGCCTGTGCAAAAATGATCTTACAGCAGTTGGAAACCAAACCGCCCTGTTTTATTCGTGGATCTTTCTGGTATTGCACATTTTAACAAATTCCGGATCAAAATGCTTGACCGCAGTTCCCTGATAGCCAAGATCCAGTGAACTGATTTTCTGCATCTCCTCTTCAGTCAGTGTAAAATCCCATATCTGGAAATTCTCTTCGATTCTCGCTTTGTGAACCGATTTCGGAATGACTACAACGCCGCGCTGTACATTCCAGCGCAGAACTACCTGTCCTACGGTCTTTCTGTGTGCGGCAGCGATTTCTTTTACCATCTCGTTGTCAAACGGATTGTGGCGTCCTCCGCCGAGCGGTGCCCATGCCTCCGGCACGATCTGGTACTCTTCCATGACTTTTAATGCAGACTCCTGTGCGAAGTACGGATGCATTTCAATCTGGTTTACCATCGGACGGATCGCTACCGTTTCGCAGAAGTTGGTCAGCACATGCGGATAAAAATTGGAAACACCGATGGCTCTTAACTTTCCTTCTTTGTATGCATCTTCCATGGCACGCCATGCGCTGAAATAATCTTTCATTGCCTGGTGCAGAAGATAAAGATCAAGATATTCCACGCCCAGTGTCTCAATTGAATGGTCGATGGCTTTCTTTGCCATTTCATAATTCTGCATATCCTGCACCCACATCTTGGATGTGATGAACAGCTCTTCGCGGGTACAGATTCCTTCCGCAATCGCCTCACAGACAGCTTCCCCAACGGCGTCTTCATTCGTGTAGGAAGCCGCTGTGTCGATCAGACGATAGCCCGCCCGGATGGCATTTAAAACAGATTCTTTACACTCTTCTTTATCTCTTACCTGAAAAACTCCAAAACCCTCCATCGGCATTTTTACACTATTTGTCAATACTTTATATTCCATTTTTTGTTTCCCCTTTCTTATTGAATAAATGCAGTAAACACATGCTCTTCCATCTTCGGCAGACCGTATTTATTTTATTTCTGGCTGTCCAGATCAATCTTCATATTCGCGTATGCTGCCAGTTTCTCTTCATCCGGGTAATAGTAGCGCACGTTTTTGTTCAGGCCTGCCATTTGTTTCATCTCTTCTTCCGTCAGTTCGAAATCAAAGATATCGAGGTTTACCTTGATGTGCTCCGGATTGGTCGATCCCGGGATGACGATGTTTCCAACCTGTGTATGCCATCTTAAGATGACCTGTGCGGTGCTCTTTCCATATTTTTCCGCAAGCTCTTTGACAACCGGCTCCTCAAGCAGTGCATGATCGCCGTGTCCTAACGGATACCATGCCATCACGCAGCAGCCGCACGGTGCAAGTGCTGCGATGGTTTCTTCATCGCGGTAATACGGATGTGCTTCCATCTGGATCACATGCGGTTTGATCTCGCACTCATCCAGCAGCTTTTTCAACTTTTCGCCCTGGAAATTGGAAATACCGATCGATTTGATTTTGCCCTCTTTGTATGCCTTTTCCAGTTTACGGTATCCTGCCATGAAATCGCCTGCAGGCTGATGGATAAACATCAGATCGATGTAGTCGGTTCCAAGCAGTTCCAGACTCTTTTCTACGGTTCCTTCTGTCAGATACTGGCTTACCCAGATTTTGGTGGAGATGAAAATGTCCTCTCTTGCCACACCGGATCTTTTGATTCCGCGTCCGACCGCGCGCTCATTCATGTAAGCCTGTGCCGTGTCGATCATGCGGTATCCGCAGGCTAATGCGTCCACAACCGCCTGCTCTGCCTGGTCTGGTGTCATCATAAAAGTTCCGATTCCCACTGCCGGGATCTGTACCTGATTGCTTAATGTAAAGTTCATCATCATAACCTCCCTGTTTTATTTTGATGTGTGATATTTTGTTATTTCCCTGTCTTTGTAGCTTTAGCTTATCACCCGGGAGTTGCTACCGATCAAGGACTTTTTTTAAAAAATTTCTAAAATCTAATCGTTCATTCCTATTTCGTATCGACTGAAATATTTACAAAAACGTCATATCATGAATTCCGTTGTCCATGATATGACGTTTTTCCTCTCAGCATTCGGTTTTCTATCTTTTTATCTTTTCAATCCTGCACTCATGTTCTTTCGTCTTTTTATTGTAGTTAATTCCCACCAGAAGAATATTTCCTGTATATTCCAGAATAGAATCCGGATATTTTTTATCCCAGATCTGCTCTATGGCGGTATCTGTGCTTTTGTTCCACTTAAGTTCTACCAGCAGCGCCGGATAACTTGTTCTGTATTCCGGTTTCGGAAGATAAACAAAATCTGCAAAACCGCGTCCGGTCGGCAGCTCTCTTACGGGTTGGAAATAATACTGCATAGAGCTTAAATATGCTATCGTAAGCACGCTGCTCAGGGAATTTTCATCATTATATTGGATCACCGAACTGTACTCCTGATGAATTCGCTCTATCCCATCTGCTACCGCTTTTTCATCCATATCCAGGGTTGCATCCAGCAAATCTGCGGATTCCTTCTGAAAAGTAATCATTTCATTCCATTTATTGCGTTTCACCGCATTGTTTAATTCATGTCTGATTTCCTCATTTGGAATAAAAACCTGCTCCCTGTCCTGATCGTAAGCCAGATATCCCAAGTGGATCAGATACGTCAGTACATCATCCCGGTTGGCGAAGCTTACGGTATCATTCTGGAAAGATGTCACATCCACATCCACGGCGGCCCCCGACATCATTTCTATAATTGCCGCCCGCAGTCCGTCGAAATTCATGTTAATCAGTGGCACGATTGCTTCATAGCTGCCGGTATTGGACCAGTAGCTTTTATATTTTCCATTCAGCATCAGGCTGACAACGGCTTTTGGATTATATACCTGATACCCTTCCAGAGAATATCCATCATACCATAATTTCACCTGCTCATAGATCTGTCCGTACCTGTCGCATAAATCATGCACTTCCTCTTCTGTAAAGCCAACATACGGTGCCATTCTTCCTGCATCCAGCATGGTAAATTCTTCAAAATTGTTGAGAGCGGACTGTGTCTTTAATTTCTTGATCGGCAGAATTCCTGTCAGATACGCCAATGCAATATATTTTGACGGTTCTGACCCTTTAAACATGCCACGCAGAAAATCAATATACTCTTCCTGTACTTTATGATTCTGTGCCTCATCACGGATCAGTACATCCCATTCATCGATGATGACAACAAATTTGTTTCCGCTGGCAGCCTTGATATAAGACATCGCACCATAAGCAGTTTTTACCGTATCCGGAATCAACTCTCCGTACTTTTCCTTCAGTTCCTGCAGGATCCCATGATTGATATATTCCACAACGCAATCCGCATTTCCGGCATCCATCATGCACCACTGGACATCAAAATGAATCACATCATACTGATTCAGATGTTTTTCAAAGGACTCTGCCTTATGGATCGCATAGTCCGCAAACAGTTCTCTGGAATCACTGCCTTTGCTGTAATATGCCGAAAGCATCTCCGCTGTGATCGACTTTCCGAAACGTCTGGGACGACTGCTGCAGATAAATTTCGATGTAGTACTGATCACTCTGTTGGTGTATTCCAGAAGCGGTGTTTTATCTACATAAATTTCCGAATGAATGACTTCCGAAAATGCTTCATTTCCCGGATTTAAAAATCTTCCCATTGCGTCCTCCTGTTCACATTTTTTCTGACTGATACATTCATTATACACGGAAAAAACGCGGATTGGTAGACTTTATCTTTTAAAAAATGCTGCACCACGGATTCTTTTTCCATGGTACAGCATTTCCAAAATTTCTATTCTTGATTAAATATCCAGCGCCGCATGATACCCCTGATATACGGCATTGGTGATGGTAGATACACGTCTTGCGTCTCCGATCACGCGTACAAACGGCGCGGTATTACGGAGCTGCTCTACAACGTCGGTTCTTGCTCTCTGGCCGAGGGCGCAGATGACGGTGGTTCCTTCTACGAGGTGGCGCTCCCCATTCGCGTCGGTGCACCATACGCCTTCCGGGGTGATCTCCTCGGCGCGGTAACCGGTGTGGACGGCTTTGACCTGTTTTTCGATTTCTTTTAAGAGCAGCGGGCGGTGGCGGACGTTTGCATCCGGGGCGAGGGCGTCGCGCATTTCGACGAGCTGGACTTCTTTTCCTTCCATGCCAAGAGAGATCGCACACTCGCATCCGGCGAGGCCGCCGCCCATGACAACGACTTTGTCGGAAATCTTGTCGAGATTGCGGTACAGCTCATTGACAACGACAACCTGCTCTCCATCCATGCCTTTGATCGGCGGAACAAGCGGACGGGAGCCTGCGGCGATGATGAGGGCATCCGGTGCTTCTTTCTCGACGTACTCCGGTGTTACCTCGGTGTTGAGGCGGATTTCCACACCTGCATTTCTTGCGAAACGCTCGTAGGTCTCGGTCAGCGCGAACATTTCCCGTTTGAACGGCAGGGCAATTTCGCTCTTTAAGATACCGCCGAGCGCTACTTCTTTCTCGCAGAGCACCACGCTGTGGCCTCTTCTTGCTGCAGTCCATGCAGCATACAGTCCGCCAGGGCCTCCTCCTGCGATGAGGACTTTTTTCTTCACCGGAGCCGGCTGTACTTCATCGCCCTCCATCTCTCTTCCGATCAGCGGATTGACGGTGCATCGTCTCGTGCCGGTTGCCGCACGCTCTGCCATACAGGTGAAGCACCGCAGGCAGTGCACGATATCTTCGGAACGGTTTTCCATGACTTTGCGCGGCAGGAATGGATCTGCGAGAAGGGCTCTTGCCATGTAAACAACATCGGCTTTTCCGGATGCGATGATCTCTTCCATCTGCGCCGGATCATTCAGACCGCCGATCGTTGCGACCGGAATGGAACAGTTCCAGGCTCGGCACAGCGCCGTGGCGGGAAATCGCATCAGCCGCATACGTTGCAGATGCCAGGGAATTTAAGACTGCGGTATCCAGATGATACGCATGGGAACCGTCGGTTACCGGGTGTACCATGCACTCGCTGACGGTGACAGCTGCTGCTCCGCCCTTTGCGCGAAGCTCATAGAATGCTGCGGACTTCGGTCCGATACATCCGTCGTTCGTGATATCAGTTCCGCCCATCGGTGCGGAAAACATGCGGTGCGGGAAGGTCTTTCCTGCAATGGTAATCGGGCTGCAAAGGTGTGGGTAATCGTATTTCATTTTTGCTTCCTCCTCTTTTTTAAATCTGTAAAATACCCCATTTTTTTTATTCAAACAGCATCCCCGGAAGGAAATGCAGTTTTTTGCCAATCGTTCTGGCAATGAATCCGACCAGAAGAGCTGCTACGATGGTTCCCTCGCGGACACCGTTCAGCTCACGCGCCAGGAAGAACGAAGCGGCAGCGGCAATGACGGCCATCGAAACATCGAATGCGATTTTCGTCACACCGAACTCCGTTTCCCATCTGGCAACAACCGCGCGGACAAAGGATTCGCCCGGCAGCATGACAACATCAGCGAGCACTTCCATGTAAACACCGACGCCGAGGATCAGACATCCGATCAGAAGATAAGCAACTTTTGCCGCATACATCTGCGGATTCAGTGCGTTTAACAGAATCATACTGAAATCAATAAAAAATCCAAAGGCAATGGATACCGGGATCTGAAGAAGGGATTCCGGTTTGAAATTCTTTCCGAGAATCACAATCTGGAGAACGATCAGCAGGATGCTGAAGATGATCGTAAAGCTGCCGAGAGATAATGCAAAGTTAAGACTTAATACGTAAGGGATCGAAGAGATCGGAGACGTTCCGAGATTTGCTTTGGTGATGAGCGCAACCCCGAGGGAGTTTACAAACAGTCCCGCAAGGAAAATCAGGTAACGTTTCAGAAGGTCTTTTTTGTTGTTTGTCATAGGTGCAGTTCAAATCCTTTCCTCATAATTGTAATTCTTTGTTATCTTACCACCAACCGCAAAACATGTCAACTTTTACATGTTTTATTTTACTTGTTTTTCCTGTGGATTTTCCGGCGAAGCTGTGCTATACTCAAAAACACAAAAGCAAAACGGTTTTGAAAAATTATTTGGATAAAGGAGTTTCATGCGAATGGGAACTTTGAAATATGCGATTCTCGGACTTTTGAACCGAAATGAAATGACAGGCTATGAACTGTCGAAAGAATTTGAGACAACCTTATTTGAATTCTGGAATGCGAAACACAGCCAGATTTATCCGGAACTGAAATCACTGAACGCCGAGGGGCTGATCCAGTATCGGGTGGAAATTACAGGAAATGTGCTGGAAAAGAAGGTCTATACGATCACCGATGAAGGACGGCGCGATTTTTCGGAATGGGAGGAAACGCTCTGCCCGATCCAGACGGCATCTAAGGATGAATCCCGTTTGCGGCTCTTCTTCCTCGACGGCGCCTCACCGGATTTCCAGCAGCGATTTCTTGCCGACCAGCTTTCCCAGCATCAGAAGCATCTGGAACATCTGCTGGAAAACCAGAAAAAATTTGATGAAATCCCGCCTGCGGATGACCGCGCGTTTTCGGATTATCTCGTCCTGCGCGGCGCGGTGTACCGGGAAGAAGCTGCGCTGCAGTGGATTCAGGAATGCATCAAGCTCAGCGGGCAGCGGTCTGCGGAATCAAAAAAATAATTAAAAAATGCAGAGAACCTGTTTTTTCGGTTCTCTGCATTTTTTATAAACGTATTTATACTTATTTCTCCATTTCCTTTTTGATTGCTCCAAGCAGCTCCTCATACGTCTCATACGCCGGAATCTGCGGATAGTCGGCTTTGATTTTATCGGTCGAGCGGAACAGGAAGCCTGCCTTACTTGCCTGAATCATGCCGAGATCATTATAGGAATCGCCGCTTGCGATCGTTTCGAATCCGATAGACTGCAGTGCTTTGACCGTGGTGAGCTTCGACTGCTCGACTCTCATCTTAAAGCCGGTGATCTCTCCGTCGTCTGCGACTTCCAGGGAGTTGCAGAACAGGGTCGGATAGCCGAGTTTTTTCATCAGCGGTGCGGCAAACTCCGTGAAGGTGTCGCTGATCAGGATCACCTGGGAGAAGGTGCGCAGCTCGTCGAGGAACTCTCTTGCGCCCGGCAGTGGATCGATCTTCTCAATCGTAGCCTGAATCTCTTTCAGTCCCAGGCCGTGCTCTTTTAAGATTCCAAGTCTCCATCTCATCAGTTTATCGTAATCCGGTTCGTCGCGTGTCGTTTTTTTGAGTTCCGGGATTCCGCTTGCCTCTGCAAACGCGATCCAGATCTCCGGTACCAGTACTCCTTCTACATCCAGGCATGTAATATACATTGTTATGATCCCCTTTCCTGCGCTGCCCGTCTCGTTTGCCAACGGGATTTTTGTTTTTCACAGCATCACTTTACCACACTATATCACAGAATGTGCATCTCTGCAATTTCTATTGTATGTAAAAATAACACCAAATTTGATCACTTTTACAGCAAAACCGCCTTCCCGGAATCCTTTTCTTCCGGCAAAAGGCGGTTTATTATCGTATTTTATCTGTTCTTTAATGCGTCCCGGATCCGGTCGAGTGCCTCGGTCAGGGTTGCGCGCGGGCAGGCGATGTTGATCCGCTGGAAGCCGCGTCCGCAGTCCCCGAAAATCTTGCCGCTGTCAAGCCACAGCTTCGCCTTGTTGATGATCAGGTCTTCCAGTTCATCGACCGAAAGCCCCGTCCCGCGGAAATCAAGCCATACAAGGTACGTTCCTTCCAGGTCGATCATCTTCACGCCCGGAAGCTGCTCCTCCACATACTGTTTTGTGAATTCCGCATTTGCCTTCACGTAGGAAAGCATCGCCTCATACCACTCTTCGCCCTTGTTGTACGCTGTCTGGCAGGCCACAAGACCCATCACGCCAAGCTGGCTCGTTCCGGCAGCATCGAGCTGTTTCTGGAATTTCGCGCGGAGTTCCGGGTTGGCGATAAAGATATTCGACATCATCATGCTCGCCAGGTTGAACGTCTTGCTCGGCGCGGTGCAGGTAATGGTGATATCCTCGTACTCTTTTTTGATTCCGGCAAACACCTGATGCTCGCCTTTGAAAATGAAATCCCCATGGATCTCATCACTCACAACGGTCACGCCATACTGCACGCAGAGATCGCCGATCACAGTCAGCTCCTCTTTCGTCCAGACTCTTCCGACCGGGTTGTGCGGGTTGCAGAGGAAGAAAAGCTTCACGTTTTCGGATTTCAGCTTCTCCTCAAAATCAGCCACATCCATGTGATAGCGGTTGTCGTCGCCGAGCACCAGCGTGCTGCTGACGACTCTTCTGCCGTTATCTGCAATGACCTCGGAAAATGGATAGTAAACCGGCGACTGAATCAGCACAGCATCGCCTGGCTCAGTGTAGGCCTTGACTGCCATCGCAAGTGCAAACACAACGCCCGGCGTTTTGACCAGCCACTCTTCTTTCGGCTCCCAGCTGTGATGGCGTTTCATCCATCCCGCAACGGCCCCAAAATACGGAGTCTGCGCATCACTGTATCCGTAAATGCCCATTTTCGCACGCTCCACCAGAGCATCCTCGATGTAGGAGGATGTCTCAAAATCCATATCCGCCACCCACAGCGGCAGCACGTCGGCTGGCATACCGCGTTTTACTGCGAAGTCATATTTTAAACAGTCCGTATTTCTCCGATTGATGATTCTGTCAAAATCAAGATTTCTTTCCGCCATTTTTCTCTTCCTCGATTTCTGCAAAGACCTTCGTAAGCTCGCCGATCAGGTCCTCGATATTTTCAATTCCGACGGAGAAGCGAAGGGTGCTCTCCGTAATTCCGTTCCGCTCGCGGATTTCTTTCGGCACATCGGCATGGGTCTGTGTTGTCGGATACGTCACGAGTGTCTCCACGCCGCCGAGGCTCTCCGCAAAACGGATCATTCTTACTTTTTCCAGAATGGCAAGGGCAAACTCTTTGCTCTCGAGCTGAATCGTCAGCATCGCGCCGAAGCCTCTTGCCTGTTTTTTCATGATCTCGTGGCCCGGGTGATCCGGCAGTCCCGGATAGATCACTCTTGTGACTGCTTTCTGCTTCTGCAGCCATGCAGCAATCTGTTTTGCATTCTCCTGGGAGCGTTCCATGCGGATGCCTAAGGTTTTCATACCGCGCAGTACCAGCCAGCAGTCAAACGGAGCAAGACCTGCACCTGTTGTCTTAATCAGGAAACGCAGTTTTTCCTGAATATCTTCACGGTTTGTCACGATAAAGCCTGCCAGCGTATCGTTGTGGCCGCTTAAGTATTTCGTGCCGCTGTGGATGACAACATCTGCACCGAGATCAAGCGGATTCTGGAAATATGGGGACATAAAGGTGTTGTCCACGATCAGAATCAGGTTGTGGCGTTTTGCAATATCCGCCATCTTTCGGATGTCGGTTACGTTCATCATCGGGTTCGTCGGAGTTTCGATGTAGATTGCTTTTGTATTTTCTTTCACATAGCTCTCCACGCCATCACGGCAGCAGTCGATGCTGGAAAATTCGACGCCGTTTTTCTCGTTGACGTTGTGGAACAGACGAATGCTGCCGCCGTACAGGTCAGAGTCCGCGATGATGTGGTCGCCCTGGCGGAACAGTTCCATCAGAAGAGAGATCGCTGCCATGCCGGAGCTTAACGCAAATGCGTCAATTCCGTTTTCCAGTGCTGCCACCATCTTCTCCAGATGCTCTCTGGTCGGGTTCTGCAGTCTGCTGTAATCAAATCCGGTGCTCTGTCCTACGCCCGGATGCGCATACGTTGCGGTCTGATAAATCGGGTAGCTGAGTGCGCCGTAGTGGCTGCACTGTCCCTCGTCCTCTTCTAAATGGATACATTTTGTGTCAATTCCTCTTGCCATATGAATAATCTCCTGTTATTTCGTAAATTCTTTTCTATACTAATCTGATAGGTTTTGTAACGTAATCTATCATAACAGAAAATGCGGCGTTTGTATATTCCCTTTTTTCTTTGACTTGTTATAAGTTTTTCCTATAACCGTCATAAAAAAACGCCGCCAGAAGATTTTTTCTCCCGGCGGCCGCCTCTTGCATCCATATTTTAAATAAGTTCCGCACAGATCGGATAATGATCGGAAAGGCACACACCGTCCTTCTGCTCCGTCCATTTCTCCACCTTTTTCAGTTCCCAGTCCCCTTTGAGAATAATATAATCAATCGAGCACTGCGGATCGTTCGGATCGTCTCTGTGGAAATTGTGGAATGTAATACCGATTCCCTCCGTCGCATTCACAAGACCATCGGTCTCCTTCAGCGGTTTCATCTCCTCGCTGTCCGGCTCGGCATTGAAGTCTCCGCCGAAAATCACCGGCACATCACCAAAGAGTTTTTTCTCATCCAGATGCGCCAGAATCTGTTCCAGCCCAAGTTTTCTCGCCTCGGAACCCTCGTGATCCAGATGGGTGTTGATCACGCGGAACACCTTGCCGCTCTCCAGATCCTGGAATACGGCGTCCGTCGCAGTGCGCGGGCACACACTCTGCACCGCATAACGGGACCCCGGCACGTACGGAGTCGGCGACAGCCAGAAGGTTTCGAGGCTCACGATCTGATAGCGGTTTTTCCGGTACGCGATCACCATCGCCTCACCGGCCAGATCCTCTCCTCTTCCGCAGCCGACAACGTAATACTCCGGCAGATTTTCCTTCAGCCAGACAGCCACATGCGGCCGTACCTCCTGAAAGCCGATGATGTCCGGTTTCTCCTGGCTGATTTTTTCCAGAATCAGCGGTTTGCGGTAAACAAAATTGTTGTCCCCGTCCTCGCCGTAATCACAGCGGATATTGAATGTTACATATTTCATCGTAAAACCCCTCTTTTCGTTTGTTTTTCTAACCCTTATTTTTGTTGGAAAGCGCTGTGCTTTCTCTTCTTTTTCTTTGTATTTACACGGCGCAGACACGCATAGCGCAGCTTCAGCCGCATTTTCCAGCTGCAGCCCGGTACCGGCTCCGTCAGCTTTTCCAGAAAATAATTCAGCGTACGCTCCTCATAAGGAGACAGCAGAATCTCGCCGTAGATATGTTTCTCGATCAGATGGCAGACACGCGTATATTCGCCTGGCTCGACCGCCGGAAATCTGCGGGCGAGTTCTGCATCGGTTGCTGCCGTTTCCCATCCAAGACCGGCATCTATGCCCCACTGACAAAGATACTGATAAATTCTTGCTTCCGTTCTTCGGATCCGCCTGCCCGGCCGCTCCTTCTGCTGTTTCTTTGCCGCCGGTCCAAGGCAGATGATCCGCGCCGCCTCCGCCGCAATCACAAGCAGCGTCAGCAGAATCAGAAGCACGCCGAGCAGTCCGAGAAGAAACAGCGAAACACTGCGCAGTACCGGAAGAACGGCTTCGCCTGCCTTGCTCTTTCGGTTTTCCACGCCGGTAATCTGCTCCGCCGACAGTGAATTGTTCTCCAGCACCACATTCTTCTGTACAGAATCTGGACTTCCGACCATTTTCTGAAGAGATGCAACATTATAATAGTACCCCGGTGTCACATCCGCCGGAAGCCATCCGATGCCGTCGAAATAAATCTCCACCCACGCATGGGCATCGTTTCCGGTCAGCTCCGCCTGGCCTTTTTCCCCTGTCGGAGCCGATTCCGAAAGAAAATATCCTTCCACATACCGTGCCGGAATGCCCTTCGCACGGAGCGCCTCCACTGCGGTCGACGCATACAGCATCGCATTTCCTTCCTTTGACTCATCCAGGAACCAGAATACCGGATCCTCGTCTTCCGGAATCGCTCCAGGATTTTCGCTGTACGTTACGCGGCTCTCCAGCACCTTTCGGATCCGGCCAAGCGCACTGTAGATGCCGTCCGTTTCCGATGGATCCTCTTCCCAGAAAACTTCCTGCATTTTATCGTACATCGTCTGGTCAACTGCCGTGTAATGGTCGTAAACAAACGTACGGTAAACGGACTCCGCCTCGCTGTACGTTTTCTGCTCCTCCGTTTCCGGGTTTTCCACCCAGGAACCGGCCACAACAAGCTCCGCCGGACGGGAGGATGACACCTCTGTCATACCGTAGTTCTGTTTTCCAAACAGGCCTTTTGCGTCCAGAAACTGATCTTTTTTCTCCGATGCCGCGCCGCTGGTTGTGATCTTTTTCAGCGAAGCAGGCGCATAAATGTAGTAGCGCGATGCTCCCGTATTTTCCACATAAACCCGGTTCGCTTCCGGCTTATCTTCCTCATCCCCGAGTGCATAATACTGCGCCGTCTGTGTCAGCGGATCAAAGTTCTTTTTCGCCAGCCATTCCAGCATGCCCGACGATGTACCGCGGTACGATTCGCCGGAAAGCGGCTCCCATACGCCATTCGCATACGTTCCGCCGACATAACCCTTAAAATACAGATTTTTCTTCTGTTCGGAACGGATCGCCAGCACCGGTTCCTCTCCCGCATGGAGCGTGTCTGCTTCATACAGATTTCCTTCCGGCAGTCCGTCCTTTCCATACCGAATCTCATAGATCTTCTGTTTCGTATCGCCCAGAAGCTGTGTGAAAAACGGAATCCTTTCCTGCGGCAGCAGTATTGCCGGAAGCAGGAAAACCAGAAGGCAGGCCAGCAGTCCTGCACAGTTGCTCTTCCACTGCGCATGTGACTTGCTTCCAAGCCCGAGGCCGATCATTCCTGCACTTAAGAATGCTGCCGATACCGGATGGAATACATCTAAGAGAAGCGGAATCAGAATGCCGGCTGCACAGATCAGAGAACCCAGGGTGCGGTGCTTTCTTTTCAGCAGCAGCATCCAGAGAACTTCTATCACAAGCACGGATACAACAAGTGTGACCGCCCAGATTTCACGGATTCCTGCGATAGCCGTGTACGCTGCCGTGCCGCCGTCACGCGCTGCACTCCACCGTTCCGCCGTAATCCGCCAGAAGCCCTGCAGGCCGCGGATGCTCTGCGGGATTCCGGCAAGCAGCCACACCACCGCAAAGGAAATGATCTGGATTCCATCGCTTCTTTTCTTTTTCTGTTTTAATACCTCTGCCGCACAGCAGCAGAGCATGCCGAACGCAAGTCCGATCAGCAGTACCAGGTGTCCCGGCGCTGCATCACCCCAGATGTTCTGCAGCATTTCCATGATTCCAAATGCAATAAAAAATACCGGAATGACCGCTGTGACACCGGTCAGTTTTGTTCCCTCCGGAAGGATTTCCAGTGTGGGAATCTGTTGTTTTTGATTGTTCCAATTCTTCATACTGGCTCCTAGCATATGATTCTCTCGCATTCCCCGGCCTCCCATCTGCTGGGGAGTTCCAGACGCTCGCACGTTCCGGCCGTGCTGGTTTTGATGTGTTCCGTTTCCGTTGCCGCAAGCACTGTAACATCGATTTTTCCGTTCAGTGCGCCAGGATTCGGCATATCATCACCGGCTGCAAACAGAATCAGTTTTGTGAAGCGCTCTTCCATATGATTCATTTCAAAATAGCGGAGTCCCGTGCCGCTCATTTCCTGTACCGGCACACTGAGCCACAGTGCGATGAGCTGCTGAAATGCACTGCGGTTTCTGACTTCCTCTATTTTCAGACCCTGCGGCGTCGGAAATGCAAAGCCGAAGACCGTATTCTGCCGCAGCAGTTCCTCGCCGATTGCGACCGTATAGCCGATCGCTGCGTTGATCTGCTCCGCCGCGTGCTTCTGTTTCAGCTGATTTTGTCCGAAATCCGGTAGCAGCACGGTATTGTAATGCGCAGGATCACTCGCCTGACGCAGGATCAGGCTGTCTGTCTTGCTCGACAGTTTCCAGTGAATCGAGCGGATGTCATCTCCCGGCGTATAATCCCGGATATCAAACATTTCACTTGGATCGCTTCCCTTTCGGTTCTGAACCATTCCGGTGTACCTGGGAATACCGGCCGCCGTGCGGGAAAGCTGCACCTGAAGCCGGCGGTGTTTCGGATAAACGACGGCGCTCGCAAGTTCCAGCGTATCAATCTCCGTGCAGAACAGTCTTAAAAAGTCATACGCCCGGATCTGGCTGCATGTAACCTCAATTTCTCCGCAGAGCGGAATCGTTTCTTTCATCGCAAAACAATTGGCCCGGCCCGACAGCGGCAGGATCAGTCTCGTCTGCTCTGTCGTCTGGAACATTTCATTCTGGATGGCGAGGTCCATCTGGATACAGCGCAGAAACCACGGACTCTTCTGCGTTCTGACCGTAATTTCAAGCGGAAGCTCTCCGCCTCCGCGCACGCCTTTTCCGACCTTCAGCCTCACTTCCAGATCCCGGCATTCCTGATGCATGCCGATACCGACGACAAGTGCAATCAGGATCAGGGCAGTGCCCGCATAAAGAAGGAACGGCTCACTGAAGAAAAAGACAAACAGGAACATCGCACCCGCCGTGAGGATATACCCCAGTCGATTTTTCCACATAGCGGTTTACCTCTCTGCTTCCGGTCTTACCTTCATCATGATCTCCTCGAGAAGTGCTCTCGCTGTCAGGCCGTCGACCTGTGCCTGCGGACGGAGAACGAGACGGTGTGCGCAGACATCACAGAAGATTCTCTGAACATCCTCCGGCACGACGTAGTTGCGCTCCCGAAGAACCGCTCCCGCACATGCCATACGCACCAGCGCCTGAACGCCTCGCGGAGAAATACCAAGCTCGATCAGCGGATGGTTTCTCGTCGCTTCACAGAGACGGATCGCATAGCTTAAAACAGCGTCCGTCATCTTGACAGAACTCAGGTAATCTCTTACTTCCATAATATTCTGCGCTGTCGTTACCTCGCGCAGATCGGCAAGCGGATTGCTGTAATTCTGAGAGTGAATGATCTTCATCTGGTTTTCCAGGCTCGGATAGCCGATGGAAAGGCAGACCATGAAACGGTCCAGCTGGGATTCCGGCAGCGGCTGTGTTCCGGCAAAACCGAGCGGGTTCTGTGTTGCGATGCAGATGAACGGTTCCGGCAGCATATGCGTTACGCCGTCCACACTAATCGTATGCTCCTCAAGCACCTCAAGAAGCGCCGACTGTGTTTTCGGTGAGGTACGGTTGATCTCATCCGCCAGAAGAAGCTGGCAGTTGGCAGCTCCGTCGCGGTACTCGAACTGGTTTGTCTCGCGGTTGAACATGTTAAAACCGGTGATGTCTGACGGAAGCGTGTCGGTGGTGAACTGGATTCGTTTGTGGGAAAGTCCAAGCACTTTGGAAAAGGCGACAGCCAGTGTCGTTTTTCCGACGCCCGGGCAGTCCTCCAAAAGGACGTGGCCACCGGCGTAGATGGTCATCAGTACCTTTTCTACAATTTCATTTTTTCCGATAAAGGCCTTGTTGACCTCTGCAATAATCTGTCTGGACTGCTCCACTATCATTCCTGTACTTCCTCCTCATCTGCGCTTTCTGGTTCGGACTGCACTGCCGTCTCTGCTTCTGTTTCTGTTTCCGCAGACCCTGCCTCCGATGCGCTCTCTGTTTTTTCTTCTGATTCCGGTGTCTGATCCGGCTCTTCCGATCCCGAAACCGCGGAATCTGCGCCGCCGTTTTCTTCTGCCGTCTTTGAAGTCTCCAACAGGCCCGGCAGTTCTCCGGCCAGCTCGGAGGCATCCGAAATCGGGTCGAGATCCATCATCGCACGCAGGCGGTTTTCCACAGCAAGCAGCCGTTTTCCGGTCTCCTCATACACTTCCAGATCTGTCGGCTCTTTGCCGTCCACGGAAAGCTCCGCACGGATATCCGCCAGCATCTCATCCAGATTAGCATAGCCTGCCATCGGGTACATCCAGGCGTTGATATAATCATTCTCGGCACCCAATGCCACCATAATCTGAATCTTACTCTCATCATCGCCGAAGCGGAACGGTTCTTCTTTCGACCATCCCATCAGCTCCATCGGTGTGCCGCTCTCAAAATAGATATAGAAACGATTGTTTTTCGCTCCGTTAAATGCATTGGTCGAAAGACCGGCAATGTAATCCGGCACAATCACGCCCTGCAGGTCTGCGCAGAAACGGAACATTCCTGTTCCAATGTAATCCGGGTACCAGCCGTCCGGCAGATCCAGATCCGGTCCGGACAGGTAAACAAATTCCGTAGAGGACGGTGCACCGATCATCGTGATCATACCGTAATCCACGCGGTACGGATAAAAACCGGTCGGCTCGGAAACCGTCTCGATACCGAGCATTCTGCGGATGCAGTTTTCTTTCTCCGTCAGGGTTTCCTTCAGAATCTGATCGACCGTTTCATCTGCCGGGAACTCCCAGGTCTCCCAGTTCATGTTGTTCCACTGAATATCAGTCCACATGTTCTGATAAGCGGAATCATCCCCGAAATCATAATAGCCCGCATACAGATAACGCCACTCTTTGATATAGTTTTCCTCAGCGCCCTCCGGCACATTGAGCCGTAGCCGTTCGGACTCTTCTTCCTGCGTCCAGTTATTGTTGAACTGGAATCCCATACTGCCGTAGATACCGATCTGCGGTGCATAGTAATCGGAAAGCGTAATTTCAGAAAGTTCATCACAACCCGTAAACATTCCTGCAAAGATGGTCGATGTTTCTCCCATATTTCCAAACGAGGCACTGCGCAGGCTGCTGCAGTTTCCAAATGCTGCCTCGTCGAGGCAAACCGACACGCCAGGTGCTTCCACACTTTCCAGTTTTGTGCAGCCGGCAAATGCATACGATCCAATATAAGAATTCTCATTCAGTACAAGATCTCCGCCGATCTCGGAAGCCTGGAACGCTCCCGCATCGATAGCCCAGAGATTCGGGCTCGCTGCCCAGTTGACGCTGTAGGAACCATGGTAAGCGAAGGTTTCCGCAAACGCGCGGCGGAAAATCTCAATCGTTGTATCCGGCAGCTCCAGCGTATCCGACAGAATCAAACCGGAACGGAGTGCCAGCCACATGCCGGACTCTTCATTGGTTCCGTAAAGAACACGGGTATTTTCCCCGACCGTCGCCACATCGTAGCCTGTTACGTTCGAATCCTCCGTAAAGCTGAGCGCCGTATCCGGATAGCCTTCGGAATTCGTCGGCACATAAAAATACGAGGTTCCATACGAATCGACAATCTCCGGGCTGTATCCCTCTGCCGTCGTACACTCCATGGCATTGAATGCGGCAAAACGGATCGATGTACAGCCGTCCAGCGCCTGGTTTCCGATCGAAATCGTATCGGTGCTCCGGCTTAAGATGCCCTGCAGCGACGTACAGTTGTAAAATGCCTGATAGCCGATCGATTTTACGCTCTCCGGCAGCGTAACCCACTGCAGACCCGTGCAGTTTGCAAACGCTGCATCGCCGATCGCAGTAATCTGCACTTCCGTGCCGTCCTCCGCCGTCACAGCACCGTCAAACGCTGTCACATCCGAAGGTGCGCTGATCAGCTCGCCGGTCACAATGCCGTCCTGCTCCGTTCTCGCATAATGGTATCCCTCTTTCGAGATGCCGACGAGTTCCAGCGTAATCTCTTTTTCTGCGCCGGCCGCCCGGAGCTGTTCTTTCAGCACGCGGTACTGTGTCATCGTATAACAGCGCACCGTCTCGATGCCGCTCTTTGCCAGTGCATCTGCTTCCAGGGATACCGCTGTACCGCTCTGCGGCAGAATCAGCGTGGTAATATTCGGGGTATTGGCAAAGGCAAAATCACCAATCACATTAACATCATTCGAGAGCTGGATGCTCGTTCTGTCTGCCTTTAATACGCGGCGCAGCACTCCATCGCTGCTGACGATCGTATCGTCTTTTACAGTATAAGTCACATCCGGCTCTTCCTCGGATGCCACGCAGTTGTCCACGCCTTTTGCAAGTACGGCGCTGTACGTCTGCAGAAATTCCTCCAGCATCTCATCCTTTACGATGATTTTGCAGTGATTCAGGTATTCGTAATTGGCACTCGGAAGATCCTCAATCTCATCTGCTTCCAGATGCAGCTCCTTAATCTGATTCTCGGCGCTGATGCGGATTTTCGTGACCTCTTTCGCAGCGGTCACTTTTTCTGCGTCATACGGGATTCCGATCAGCTCTGTGCCTGCTTTATTGGTCAGAATGCCTGCTTCATTCGACGCATATACCGGATTGTTTTCATCCACCTGATATCCCTTGTCCACACGGAGTCCGTCATTCAGCGTATCGATGTAGTACACGGTATCCGGCACAGCCAGATAGTCGGCGGCAAGACCGGAATCCGGGTCGATGTTGATCGCCTGCACGTATTCCGGAACCGTCAGGGTCTCGCAGCGGTGCTTCTCTTTCCAGCCGCTTCTGGAAACTGCCGCCAGGGAAGAAAAGCCACTTTCCTGATAATCGGTCAGCGTCTGCAGGTAGGCAAGATTGCTGTAATCATCGCCGACTTTCATATCCTCCGACATCCAGAAATGCTGCATCTGTACCGTATAGTGGGAATCCAGAGAAACCATCTCTTCCGGCTCGAGAATATGGCGTCCGTCTGTGGGATAATAAAACCACGGAACAAGCTTGCCGTCCTCCGCCCAGCCTGGAAACAGGCTCGTAAGCTGCGTATCATTTCCAAGCAGATACAACTGATACAGAAACAGATTCATCTTCTGTCCGCTCTCCGGATGCTGTTCCTCATTCAGAATTTTGCTCGTATCAAGAACCGTTTCTCCCTCCTGCACTGTCTCAGAAAGAATGAAAACGCGGTTTGGCGCGACAAAATATTTAATTTTTCTCTCACTCCACTTCTCATCCTCCGTGGAAAAACGATACTGTACCCGGATCATCATCTGCGCAATGCCCGCATCGCCAGACGGAATGGTAACTGGGAAATCGCTGGTCCAGGTCTCGCCGCCGTCAAAGGAAAGGGCATCGATGCGGATATATTTGTCCAGATCGTCTGCACCCCAGACATACCGTGTTCCATCGCTTCCAATCACATACGTATCCAGTCCGTTGTAAATCTGCTCCTGGTCAACGGTCTGACCGCAGTAGAACGTGCCTGCGCCTCTTCCGATCTGCTGATTGATCAGAACACTGCCGCCGTCATCTTCTGCTTCATTTGGCTGCCTGGAAGGCGTGACACCGTCCTGATACGGCTTTGTCGTTGTTCCGGTGATGAGGCCGTCGCTTGGCTGCCCCTTCGAGGTCGTCGGATCCTTTACCGTGTTGGAAGGCCGCGTCGGCTGCACCGGTGTCTCAGCCGGTGCCGGCGTGATGATCGGTTCTTCCGGTGTCTCGGTCGGATTCGGGAGAATTCCCGGCGTTACACTCGGCGCCGGTGTCACAGACGGCGTGAGCGGATCCTGCGTTCCGCTGCTGGACGGTGTTGTGGTTCCATTCCTGTCTCCATCTGTGTTTCCATTCGTATTTCCATTATTGTTTCCCGCCGGGATCGTTCCATCGTTTCCGCGGATCGTCACGTCCGCATCACTTGGATTTTCTGTCACATGGTACGTCTCATCCGGCTGATTCTGCAGTTCCGTCGTCGGTGCACCATCGGATTTCTTTGTTTCCTCTCCGTTCTGCTCCTCATCGATTCCGACAGTCGTCTCGTTCCCTGTCTCCTGCTGAACTTTCTGATCTTCAAAGAGATAATCCGCCTGGTTCTGCAGATCGGCTCCCTGATTCTGTTCGCTGTTTTTCTGCTGCAGCAGACGGCTCTCCTCATCGGAAGCGGAATCCTGGTGCTCCAGCGCATTTTCATCGTTCTCAAACACGACCTTATTTGCCTGGAAATCCTTTCTTCCGTCGGTCGGTGTAAATTCCATCCCCTGTTTATAGGCAGAAACCATGGCTACCGTTCCTGCCGCAATCACCGGAACCGCCGCAATGGCGATTCCTGCTTTTTTCTTATCAATCTTTTTCATTATCTACCCATGCTTTTCTCTGAGAAAACCTCCTACACTGCGCTGCAGTGCTTCAAAGTCAACCGGTTTTGTATAATGTCCATTCATGCCGCTCTCGATGGAAAGCCGTTCGTCCTCGGTGAACGCATCGGCGGAGAGCGCAAAGATCAGGATGCTTCCGGCATCCGGCCGGTCCAGTGCACGGATCGTTCTGGCTGCCTTCCGGCCGTCCATCACCGGCATCTGCACATCCATCAGGATAAAGTCGTAATAGTTTTCCGGATGGGATGCAAATTTGTCGACAGCAATCTGGCCGTTTTCTGCCACATCGACCTCGGCTCCCATTTCATTTAAAAATTCCACAGCAACGATGGCATTGATCTCGTTGTCCTCCGCCATCAGGATGCGGCGGCCGCGGAATACATTTTCGTTTTCTTCTTTCTGGCCGGCTCCGCCGTTTCCTGCGGCTGCCGCTGCAGGCGCTGCTGCCTCCTCCGGCTCAGCGACCGGCAGACTGATAAACACCGTGAAGTCCGAACCCTCGCCCTGCTTGCTCTTTACGATAATCTCGCCGCCCATCAGCCGCACAAGATTGTCGGTGATTGCCATACCAAGGCCGCTTCCGCCGTACTCCCTGGTGATGTGCTCACCCTCCTGCTCAAACGGCCGGAAAATGCGGCTGATGAATTCGGTTTTCATACCGATTCCGGTGTCGTGCACGCAGATCATCAGATCGGCTTTTCCATTCTGGAGCATCATCTGGCGGAAGGTTACGGTGATTTCGCCCTCTTTTGTAAATTTCACGGCATTGGACAGAAAGTTGATGATAACCTGGCTCAGGCGGAGTTCATCGCCCTTGACGTAATCGACGGTCATATCCTCAAATTTGACTTCGTAGTGAACGCTGCGTGCCTCCAGCGTTTTGGCAAACATGTCGTAGAGATGCTCACCCAGTTTTTTGAGGCTGAACGCTTTGCACTCCAGTTCCACCTTTCCAGCCTCGATCCTCGACATATCGAGAATGTCGTTGATGAGGGAAAGCAGATGGTCGGAAAGCTCTCCGGCCTTTGTCAGATACTGCATCGCCGGATTCTGCGGAGCGAGTTTTCCGCGCGCTAATGCCAGCATACCCATGATACCGTTCATCGGGGTACGGATTTCATGCGACATCTGGGAGAGGAACGTTGTCTTTGAACGGCTCTCCTCCTGTGCCAGAAGAAGTTCTCTCTGGTATTCTTTTTCTTTCTCATAGTGCGCGGTAATATCCTGGAAAGAAAACAGATCGTATTTTCCATTTCCGCAACGTGTGATCCGTGTCTGGAAGCGGTTGCCGTTTTTATGCAGAATCTCTAAGGTAAATGGCTCTGCCCCGTCCCATGCAAGATATTTGCTCCACAGATGGTTTCCTTCGCGGATATCCATTGCCATATTCCGAAGGCAGGTCACATCCTCCTGAAGTTTCTGCAGGGTCACGCCGATCGTCTCTTCAATATTTTCGGTCAGGTAAACCGGCATTTTGTCCGCGGTGCGCAGCATCAGCCACGCCTCCCCCTCTTCTTTTCCGATTTCATCGAGGAAAACGCGCTCTGCTCCGCCAAAGGATGGCCGCTTTTCTTTTTTCCGTTTCCGCTGCAGTCCCGTTCCAAGCAGTACGACTGCGGCGATTCCTTCCACACAGCCGACTGCAATCAGCGGCAGATTTCCGCCGAACACAGCCAGAAGATCCGTTATTTCTTTTATCATCATTTTGCCTTTCTGTTGGCCGGAACAATGGAACCTGCAAGCGCGGAAGTCCTTTTCCCTAACCGTAAAAACCCTTGTAATTTTTAGTCATATACAATAAATTATATCTCTTATGTCGAAAAGTGTCTACTATAATTATGTATTTCTGTGACTGTCTTTCACGGATATTTTCTTTCACTTGTTTTTCTGTTGCTCCTTCCTCCATTTTTGCTCTGCCTTAACTTCTAAAGACCATCCCAGAAAAACGCAAGTATTTTTAGTACTCCAGATACGCCCCTTTCATCGGGCTTGCTGCGTGGAGGCTGAAAAGACGGAGTACGCCTTTTTTGTATTTCGGCTCGCGCGGTTTCCAGTTTTGGCGGCGTTCTTTTAAGATCGCATCGATTTCTTCCATGGACTTGCGCTCACCGGCGATTCCGATAATGTTAAGTTTTCGTTCCTTCACATCAATCTCAATCAAATCCCCTTCCTCGACGAGTGCGATCGGGCCGCCGTCTACAGCTTCGGGACTGCAGTGGCCGATAACCGGGCCGGTGGAGGCGCCGGAAAAACGGCCGTCGGTGATAAGCGCGATGCTCTTTCCAAGCTCTTTGTCGCTGCTGATTGCCTCGGAAGTATAGAACATCTCCGGCATACCGCTGCCTTTCGGGCCTTCGTAGCGGATGAAGACGGCGTCGCCTTTCTGAACCTTATGTTTCAGCACGGCATCAAGGCACTCCTCCTCGCTGTCGAACGGTCGGGCACGGAGGACGGCGTGGAACATTTCTTTCGGGCAGGCCGTGTGCTTGATGACGGCTCCCTCCGGCGCAAGGTTTCCGCGCAGAACAGCGATGCTGCCGTCCGTTCCGATCGCCTTGTCATACGGGCGGATAATATCTTCTTTTGTAATCGAAGTTCCATACCGCTCATTGAATTTTGCGAGCCATCCGCTGCACTTCTCATAAAATCCATTTTCACGAAGCTCCGCCAGATTTTCTCCGAGCGTCTTTCCGGTCACCGTCATCACATCGAGATGCAGATGATCTTTGATTTCTTCCATAATCGCCGGAACGCCGCCCGCATAATAGAAGCACTCTGCCGGCCATCTTCCCGCCGGGCGGACATCGAGCAGATATCTTGCGTTGCGGTGCAGACGATCGAATGTGTCGCCGGTAATCTCGATGCCGAACTCATGCGCAATGGCCGGGATGTGCAGCAGGCAGTTTGTGCTTCCCGAAATTGCCGCGTGGACAAGAATCGCATTCTCAAAACTCTCTTTCGTCACAAGATCGCTTGGCCGCATATGCTCCATCTGTGCCAGTTTTACCGCCTGGCGGCCTGCCTCCCGTGCATATGCCAGAAGATCCGGGCTTGTCGCCGGCATCAGAGCGCTTCCAGGCAGGGCGAGGCCGAGTGCCTCCGCCATGATCTGCATCGTGGATGCCGTTCCGATAAACGAACAGGCACCGCAGCTCGGGCAGGCATTGCATTTCGCCCAGTCGAGCTTCTCCTCGTCGATCTCACCGCGCTCAAATTTTGCGCTGTACATGCCAAGCTGCTCCAGTGTCAGCATCTCCGGTCCCGCATTCATCGTTCCGCCCGGCACAACAACCGCCGGAATATCGACACGCGCAAGGCCGATCAGATTGCCCGGCATACCCTTGTCGCAGCTCGACAGATAGACGCCGCCGTCAAACGGTGTCGCATTCGCGTGGATCTCGATCATATTGGCGATCATCTCGCGGCTCGCAAGACTGTAGTTGATGCCGTCCGTTCCCTGGCTCTCGCCGTCACAGATGTCGGTGCAGAAATACCGCGCCCCGAAGCCCCCCGCTTCCGCAACGCCTTTCCGCACTTCCTCGACCAGCAGATTTAAGTGGCCGCTTCCCGGGTGGCTGTCCCCGTACGTACTCTCCACCATAATCTGCGGTTTTTCAAGATCCTCTTTTTTCCATCCTGTTCCAATCCGGAGCGGATCCATCTCCGGTGCAAGTTTCCGCATTTCCTGACTCTTCAGCATTTCCTTCTCCTCCCGCTGTTTTTTAGGTATTAAAAATACTCTTTCTGCTTTTCACTATAGCAATCCCTGTATTTGATTGCAAGACAAAAAAGCTGCAGTCTGCAGGGATTCCCCACTGACCGCAGCCTCTCTGAACAGCTCACAGATTTCTCTGTTTTCTGTTTGCCTGCTTCCGCAGATAATTTCCAATGCTTGTAAAACTAAGCAGCGTCACAATCAGAAAAACACCCGGGATCAGAATGATCCACCATGCCTTTGTCATCAGCGCTTTTTCCGAGAGTGACAGCATGCTGCCCCAGGAAATCACCTCCAGTGGAAGACCGATTCCCATAAAACTCAGTGTGGATTCTGCTACAATCGCACTTCGGATGTTCATAACCACCATAAACATAATAGACGAAAAAAAGTTCGGTGCCAGATGGTGCCATAAAATATAGAAAAAGCTGCCTCCCATACAGCGCGACGCAATCACGTATTCACTGTCCCGGATCTGCCGTACTTCGGTCCGCACAACCTTTGTAATGCTTGTCCAGCTTGTCATTCCGATCACGGCAGAAATCGTAATCACATTGGATTTTCCCGCAGCGGCCAGAAGAAAAATGACAAGAAGAAGATTCGGCACCGACAAAAAGATCTCGGTCAGCCGCATCAGAAGTGCGTCCAGCCACGCCGGTGCACATCCGCTGACTGCGCCGAAGAGAACGGCAATCACAGTGGAAATCAGCGTAGAAAGCAGACCGATCGCCAGCGATATTCTGCCGCCGTACCAGATCATCGAGAAAATATCTCTTCCCATCGTATCGGTTCCAAACAGAAATTCCCGGCACGGCATGACGGAACAGTTTTTCAGATCCATATATGAGGGATCCTTCGTCATGATCTGCCGACAGAAAAGGCAGCCCAGCACAAGAAGACCCAGAAAAAGCTCTGCTGCCACCGGCCGGTCCTGATACCATTTTTTCTTTTTTTCTGCTTCTGTTTTTTCTGCAGGCCTCTCTCCTGCAAATTGAAATAATTGTGTTTTTTCTGTCACAGCATCATTACCTCCGATGTTTCTGCCGCTTCTTTCTCCCGCATCCGCGGATCAATTCTCTCGTTGATGATCTGTGCCGCCATATTGCACAGAATCACAACGATTCCGGACATCAGGCAAAGCAACATCAGAAGATTGTAATCTTTGTACCGTGCGCTCTCATACGCCAGCGTTCCGATACCGGGATACGAGAAAACCGTTTCTACAATATAGGTTCCCCCCAGCACATGCGGAACAGAAATGGCCATGATGCCAAGATACGACGGAATCGTATTCCGCAGGCAATGCCGGAACAGAACCGTCTTTCGTTTCAGCCCCTTGGCTCTTGCCAGAAGCACATACTCTTCCCGCACTTCATCCAGAATTTTATTGCGGATCATGTATGCGTAATACCACAAATGACTCAGCACTACGACCGTCATCGGCAGGATCAGATGACAGACATGGTCAGAAAAATCTGCCTGTTTTCCAACAGAGTAGGCACCGGAACTCGGCAGCCATTTGAGCTGCATGGAAAAAACAAGAATCAGAAGCAGCGACAGCCAGAATTCCGGAATACATCCCGTGATGGTTCCCACCTTACAGATGATGCGGTCCAGCCATGTATCTTCCTTCCATGCACAGAGAATTCCAAGAAGCAGCGCGAGGGTGAAAATCAGCAGAAATCCAATGCCGCCAAGCACCAGCGTATTTCCAATTCTTCCCTCGATCACGCGCGTTACATCCATTTTATATTTGTACGAAATTCCGAAATCCCCATGCAGCGCATTGCCTGCCCAGCGGATATACTGTACGGAAATGGGATCCTTCAGTCCCAATTTTTCTTCGGCCCACGCTCTTTCTTCGGGCGTCATTTTTTCCACGCGGTCTCCGTAATATGATACCAGCGGATCTCCCGGCGCAAGCCTTGAAATATAAAATACGAGCACAGACAGCAGCAGAACACTTGCCAGAAATGCCGCTGCTTTTTTTCCATAGTAAAGCACTCTGTTCCGGCTTTTCATCCTGCATCGCCTCCCTCCATCAGCACAAAATGATCTTTTTCCACTTCCCGCAGTGTTCCCGTCCTGGGAAATTCTGTATTGGAAAAATCCGGTACAGCTCTCGCTCTTTCCCTTCGCGGATCCGGAATCGGAATGGCCGCGATCAGTGCTTTCGTATATGGATGCAGCGGATTTTCAAACACGGCTCGCGCCGGGCCGGTCTCCACCAGTTTTCCATGGTACATCACACCTACTCTGTCACACAGAAATTCGACCATATCCAGATCATGCGCAATAAACAGGAACGAAAAACCGTGCTCCTTCTGCAGATGACGGAACAGATTCACAATCTGTGCCTGTATCGACGCGTCCAGCGATGCAATCGGTTCATCCGCCATCAGAAGCTCCGGCTCCATCGTCAGTGCCCGTGCAATCGCAACGCGCTGTCGCTGTCCGCCGGACAATTCTCCCGGATATTTTTTCAGATATTCCGGATCCAGCCCCACGTATTTCATCTGGAATCTGGCTTCCTCCTCATAGCTTCCCCGCAGCGGCCGGATTTTCTGCACGCGCATCGGCTCCTCAATAATGTCACGGACCTTCATCCTCTGATTCAGACTGGAACCGGAATCCTGAAAAATCATCTGGCGTGTCGTCTGCAGCATTTTTTTATTTTTCCGGAACTGGCCTCTGTCGCAGGTATCAATCCCTTTATAATAAATCTGGCCGGCATATGGCTGATAAATATTCATCACACAGCGTGCAGCGGTAGATTTTCCGGAACCGGATTCTCCTACCAGTCCAAAAATTTCTCCTCTTCGAATCTGAAACGATACATCATCGACTGCCTTGACTGCTGTTTTCCGGGACAATGGAAAAATATGGGTCAGATGACGCACATCCAGCAAAATCTCATGTTCCATCTGTGTTTCCTCCTATCGGCGGCACAACCTTCGGTGCTCTCTCATCCAGCAGCCATGTTGCCGCATAATGGCTGTCTGTAATCCGGAACATCGGCGGCTCCTCCTCAAAATCAATTTCCAGCGCATAAGCATTGCGGCTGGCAAAGGCATCGCCTTTCGGCGGATGGAGAAGAGACGGCGGCATTCCCGGGATAGACGGCAGACTTTCTTTTCCCCTCGAAAACGCCGGTATGGAACGCAGCAGTCCCCACGTATACGGATGACGGGGATCATAGAAAATCTCATCCACGGTTCCAATCTCTACTATTTTTCCCGCATACATGACCGCTACCCGGTCTGCGATCCGCGCTACAACGCCAAGGTCATGTGTGACAAAGACCGTCGCCGTTCCCAGTTTTTTCTGAATTTCCCGAAGCAGGTCCAGAATCTGTGCCTGAATCGTCACATCCAGCGCTGTCGTCGGCTCATCAGCAAACAGAATTTCCGGATTGCCCGCCAGCGCAATCGCCAGTACGATCCGCTGCCGCATTCCGCCGGAAAAGTGATACGGATATGCCTTTTTCCGCTCTTCTGCCTGCTCGATTCCCACCAGCTGCATCAGTTCTGTCACTCTCTGTTCCACTTCTTCTTTTCCCATGTCTTTCTGATGCGCCCGCACTGCCTCTGCAATCTGCGCTCCGACTGTCATCGTCGGATTTAAGGAAGTCATCGGATTCTGGAAAACCATCGAGAACAGTTTTCCCCGCAGTTCCCGCATTCTTCGCTCCCCGTATCCTGCAATTTCTTCTCCATTGACCAGAATTTTTCCGTTTTTGATCTTTGCATTCTCCGGCAGCAGCTTCATAATGCTTTTGCAGAGCACACTTTTTCCGCAGCCTGACTCGCCTACAACAGCGAGCACCTCACCTGCACTCAGGGAAAAGCTGACATCGCGGACCGCCTGTACTTCCCCCTCATCCGTAAAAAAGCTGACGGAAAGATGTTCCACTTTTAATCGTTCCTTCATTCCGTTTTTCTCCTGTACAGACAAAAAGGAGGTAACCATACCTCCTTCGTCTGCTTTTTTGTTTTTATTCTTCGATTGTCCAGTCCTGAATATTCCAGAAAATACCAACGCCGTGATGGCCAAGTACGGTATCCTCAGAAATTCCCTGAATGCCGGAGTCCGCTACATAATTTGCATCGATATAGCAGATGAATGCATAGGCCGGATCTTCTGCCAGCTCTTCCTGGAATTTTCCGTAGTATTCCTTCCGCACCTCCGGGTCGTCGCTCTGACGGGCAAGTGACAGATATTCATCTACTTTTTCGTTGGAATAGCTCGAATAATTCGCTCCTTTGTCGGTGCCAAAAACCTTATAGGTATGGTCGTCTGCGTCAAACGGGCTTCCCCATCCGATCAGGCATGCCATCTGTCCGCCCCAGTCCATCTGTGCCGGAATTTCCACGGTACAGTTGATTCCGGCTTCCCGGAGCTGCTGTGCTGCTGCCTGGGCAATATCAATACGGTCCTGCTCGCCGGACATTACGCTGATCACAAAGCCGATTTCTTCTCCGTCACGTTCATAGATACCGTCGCTGTTTTTTGTGCATCCGGCTGCTTCCAGAATCTCCTGGGCTTTTTCCGGATTGTAATCATAGTGTTCTACATTTTCGTTATTATAGATGTTTCGCTGCAGCGGACTGTATGCCGCCATTCCCTCGCCCAGAAGCACGGAATCAATGATCGCCTGACGGTCAATAGAATAGCATACCGCCGGAATGATGTCTCTGTTTTTCGTCCAGTAATCGTTTGCGAAGTTAAACAAGATTCCGCGGTAATCTGCCGTTGTCATATCGTAGCAGGTAAAACCGTCTTTTTCCTTGAAATTCTGCGCATTTTTCGGGTCAAGCAGTGCCAGATCCAATTCGCCGGATTCCAGCTGCATTGCCTGTGCATTATCATCCGGTACAATTTTGAAAATGACCTTGTCAATCTTTGGTGCACCGAGGTAATAATCTTCATTTTTTGTCAGAACGATCGACTGGCCTTCATCCCAGCTTTCCAGCTTGTACGGACCTGTTCCGACCGGTGCTCGGAAGAAATCCGACTCCTGCATATTTTCACCTTCCAGCAGGTGCTTCGGCAGGATTGCCATTGTCATATACTCCAGGAAAGCCACGTTTGGCTCGGAAAGCCGGAAAGCTACCGTCTGATCATCGATCACGGTAATCTCTTCCACATCCTCATAGTTCGGTGCATTCTCTGATCCGTTTTCCGGATCCATGATTGCTTCGATGGTGAATTTCACATCATCCGCCGTAAACTTTTCTCCATCATGCCACTGAATGCCGTCCCGGATATGAAAGGTATAGGTGCAGGTTTCTGCATCATACTCCCATTTTTCTGCCAGGCCAGGAACAATGTTGTCATCGGCATCGTGTGCTGTCAGTCCGTTGAACAGAAGCAAGTTGATTTCGCCGTGCTCGTCCATCGCTGGATTAATCCTGGTATAATCAGCAGAACCGTAAACCAGGGTCGTCTCTTCCTCCCCTGTCTGGCCGGAAGAAGCTTCCGTCTCTGTTTTCGACAAATCTGTACTGTTGCTGTTTTTCCCGCTGTCCTGACCGCATGCCGCAAGGGATGCTGCAAGAGACACCATCAGCATCAAAGATAATATTTTCTTTTTCATCCTTTTCCTCCCATTTTCAGACCGTTTTTACCCGGACTGACCGCTTTTTTGCTTTGTACTCCCATGATCTGCGCGCCTGATCCATGTACTGTTCGTTCATTATATTTGATATTTCAGGCTCTCACAAGCCGGGTGGGGGGATATTTTTTCCTTTTCCTATGATTTTAAAATTTTACAGCATATTGATAACAAATCCAGCCAGCATCGTGGACAGAACCGTAATAACCGTAATTCCTCCCACGACATACGGCACGTTTAAGGTATCTTCGATAAACGCTTTCTCCTCCGGTGTCTCTCCGACTGCATCGCCGACCTCGCGGCAGATGACTACGTTGCTCGGGAATCCGAGGAACTGCTCGACACCGATGCCGACTGCCAGGTCTTTGTCGCCCACGAGTTTCCAGGTCGGAAGAACCCAGCCAACCAGTGCAACACCGATCAGCGCTGCGGCGAACAGAACGATTGTCTGGAATGCCATGGTGCCGAGATCGCTTAAGGAAACTTTCGCCAGGGACGGGATGATGGAACCGAAGACAGCAATCATCATGAGGCCGTAGGAGTTCGATTTCTGCAGCGGTTTCGTCGGAACGAGTCCTGAAGCAACACAGACAACGCCGAGAAGCAGAGCCCAGATGCTGTAGTTGATCGGGGTCAGATCGCCAAGAATATGGGCAACCCAGGAACCGGCTGCCACGAGTGCCATCATGACGTTGGCAGAATACCATTCTTTATGTTTGTCTGCAAAGAAAACTTTTGCGGAAGCACCCTTTCCGGTCTCCTGCTTTTGGAACTGTGTCGGATTCTCGCGGTACGCTTTCAGCAGTTTCTTTCCATAGCGGATACCCATCGCAGATGCGATCGGCGCACCGACGAATTTCTGTACGGAATAGATGACTGCACAGAGTGCTGCTGCCGTTGCCAGCCCTTTTTCTGCTGCGGCGCTTGCCATCAGCGAAGTCGCCATTGCCGCACCGTTGATAACCGGCATGCCGACGAGCACAGTGTCAAATCCGATGATCGGGGATACCAGAAGCATCACAAGGCAGGACGCCAGCATACAGAGTGCCGCCATTAATACGGTTCTCCACTCTTCGATCAGCTGTTTCACGTTCAGGGTCGTACCCATGTTGAACAGTACTATCGCGATTGCCAGTTTCGATAACGCCGTAAGGCCTCCCTGATCGATGATGTCCGCCGGGATCAGTTTCGTCAGAAAGCCTACCAGGAACAGGAGCATGACGACCATCATTCCGGACAGCTTTCCTTTTGTAATTTTACCGACAATGTCGCCGAGTGCAAACACGATCAGAACAATCATGAAGCTGGAGAACATTGCGTTGTTTGTTAAAATCTCAGCCATTTCTTTTTCTCCCTTGCTCTTTTTAATTTGAAATTATACATAATTTTCTTTTATTTTGCAAGTTTTATCCAGTTTTTATTTTATATTTTGCATATTTATGCAATCTTTCCAATTATCCGCGCCACAAGCTCTCCGGCATGATAGAAGTCATCGAGATGCAGATATTCTTCGGTCGAATGATTCTTGAAATATCCTGTTGCGATACCGACACAGGTGATTCCCTTCTGATTGAAAATATTGCCGTCCATACCGCCGCCTCCGCCGTTGATCTGCGGTTCGATTCCCATCTCTTTCAGGGATTCCGTGACGATCTGAATCATCTCGGAATCCTCCGGGATGAAGAACGGCAGGAAGGTGTTTTCTCTTTTAAATTCCACACGCGCACCGCGCTTTTCTGCGATTTCACGGCAGTGCGACTGGAAATACGCTTCATAGCGGTCGAGTTTTTCTCCCGACCGGCTCCGCATCTCTCCGCGCAGGATTGCGTGGTCGCAGACAACGTTCATTGCCTCGCATGTTTTGGACCAGAGGTGAGAAAAGTTCGACGTTGTATTTTCATCCAGTCTTCCCGTCTCCATCGTTGCGAGCATTTCCGCCATAATTTTTGCCGCATCAATGCCTTTCTCCGGCTCATTTCCCGCATGGGCTGCCTTGCCGAAAACCTGTGCTTCCAGAAGGGCACGGCCCGGCGCACCATTTACAATTCGGCCGATGCGTCCCGGGGAGTCGAGCACATACATCGTTTTTGATGTCAGCAGGCTTACATCGAATGCTTTCGCACCGTACAGACCGGCCTCCTCGCCGACCGTAAAGAGGATCTCCAGTTTCGGAAGCGCCTTCCCGGATTCAATCGCCTGACGCACGCCCTCTAAAATGGCTGCCACACCGGACAGATCATCCGCCGCCAGAATCGTGTCGCCCGAAGAACGAAGGATTCCATCCTCCTCCACCGGTTTGATTCCAATGCCGCCCGGCACACGGTCCATATGGGAACAGAAACAGACAACACCGTCCCGCTCTCCTTCCCGAACCGCCAGAATATTGCCGCACACGCCGCCAAACGTAGCCCCGGCCTCATCCCGCGTAATCGCAAATCCCATCTGCTCCAGTTTTTTCACCAGATGCTCTGCAATCTCCGTCTCCTGACCGCTCGACACATCAATCCGCATCAATTCGGTCAGTTCATCTAACATACGTTGATTTTTCATTTCTTTTCCACTCTCCATTCTTGAAAAAAATTTTCAAAAACAATTCTTCTACATCTTACCATTTGCCTTTCGTCCTTAATAGGTGTAAAATTATGCCATAATTCATTTTTATGTCTTTAATTCTCGGAAAGGAATTTTATATATGAAAATCGGCGTAACAGGTTCTGACCATATCTGCGACAGGATTCAGAAAACGCTGGAGAAGCGCATGCCGGACCTTGAAGTGGTCTACCGGCGTTCCAACGATTACCGGTACGGTCTGGAAGCGGCTGCCCAGTTTCAGAAAGGGAAAGTATCCGGCATTATTTTTACTGGGCCGACCAACTATCACTATGCTTTAAAGCGGCTGGAGCCAAACGTTCCCTGGACCTTTCTTCCGCACAATCAGGCTTCCATCTTAAAAGCGCTGGCGGAATCTGCTGTCCGTTATTCCTGCGTGCCGGATGTCATCAGTATCGATATGTATGAGGAACAGCTTGTGCAGGAAACGCTGGAAGAGATCGGCATTTCCAATGGCCGCGTCCTTGTGGCACACGGCTCTTCTCCCGATCAGGGCGATTTTCAGGATGCCCTCACGGATTTTCACCGTTACAACTATTTTCACAACGGGGCAAAAATCTGCTTTACCAACATGGAAAAAACGTATGAGGCACTGTCGGCAGAAGGCATTCCCTGCATCCGCATCTCGGTTTCCGAGGATGTAATTCTGGAACAGGTTTATCATCTTCAGTTTCTGGAAAATACGGCGCAGAAGAACCGCGGGCAGAGTGCTTCCGTGCAGATCTATTTTGATTATTCCTTTGATCAGGAGACGGATCTTTCGCTCCGGGAATGGGAGAAGGTTCATTATCAGAATGAGATGCGCGAGCTGATCTACTCTGCCGCCCACCGCATGGGGGCTGCTGCGTTCTCCGAGGGCGCTTCTATTTTTTATATCATGTCATCCCGTCCGGTTCTGATGCGGGAATTTATTCAGAACGGGGAATATCAGAAGATTCTGTTTCACGGACAGCAGACGCCGCACAACCGGCTGTGGATCGGCATCGGCTACGGTGATACTCCCATGGAGGCGAAATCCCGCGCGGCAATGGCGCTCAACCACTCGATCGCGGACCGCTCCGGCGCGAACTATATTGCGGAGGATGAGCATCAGTTTACCGAAATTAAGATCAATGACCCGACCGATCACACGGCGTATCTTCTGCACCGGCTTCACATCAGCAGCAGTACGTATGAAAAACTGAAAGAGATTCTGCGGTCACATGATCAGGTAATCACTTCCGCACAGCTCGCTGCAGATATGGGGATCACGGAGCGGAGCGCCAACCGGCTGATTCTGCGGCTGGAACAGGAAAACTGTGTGACCACGATCGGCAAAATCAGCGGCGGCAGGGGACGGCCGGCACGGATTATGAAAATCACTTTATAAAACATAAGAAATGGAGAATGTTTATGGATAAAAGAACGGAACAGGCATTTGCCTATCTCGAGAAAAACGAACACAGTATGATGGAGCTGCTGAAAAATCTTGTCTCCATTGAAACACCTTCGGCTGATCGCGAGGCGAATGAGCGGATTGCGGCGCATCTCGATACGTACTGTGATGCGCTCGGCATGGAGCGTCAGATTCATCACTTTGAGAAGGCTGGCCCGACGTTTGCCGCGTGGACCCGGCCGCAGGAAAAGAAGCCGATTCTTCTGCTTGGGCATATGGATACAGTTCATGCGGTTGGAAAGTTCGGCCCGGAACCGTTTCTTGTGAAGGATGACCGCGTGTACGGTCCAGGCGTTTATGACATGAAGGGCGGCGATGTGATCGCGCTGTTTGTGCTCCGCGCACTGAATGCGGTCGGGTATGAGGACAGACAGATCAAACTGGTGCTCACCGGTGATGAGGAAGTCGCCCATGCATTTTCCCACGGCGAGGCCGGAAAGCTTGTCGAGCAGTATGCCAGCGGCTGTGAGGCGGCTTTTAATCTGGAATCGGGCTACACCAGCGGCGAAGTGACTACGAGAAGAAACGGCGGCGCGATCATTCGCGTGAAAGTAAAGGGCAAAGCGGCTCATGCAGGAAAGGAGCCGCAGAAAGGCGCGAGTGCGATTCTGCAGGCGGCGCGCATGATTACAGAGATTGAGAGCCGCTCGGTGTTCGGCTATCTTTCCTTCAACTGCGGCCGTATTTCAGGCGGAACCGGAGCCAATGTCATCCCGGATTCCTGTGAGTTTTCCATCGGTATCCGATACGCGGCAAATGCGCAGTATGAAGAAGCCATCGCTTTCTTAAAAAATCTCTGCGAACACGTCACCGTTCCTGGCACAAGCTGCACCATGGAACAGAACGGCTACTACCCCGCCATGGAAATGGTCGACGGTGCCGACCGCCTCCTCTCCTTCTATCAGGAAAGCTGTAAACTCCTCGGCGAACCAATCCCGCAGGGCATCCAGCAGAGCGGCTGCTCCGACACCTCCTTCGTCACCCGCATCGGAATCCCCGCCCTCTGCAGCCTCGGTATCCAGGGCGCAGGCGCACATTCACTTGATGAGTATGCGATTCCGTCCTCACTGCTCGTGCAGTGCAAGAAACTGGTGGCCACGATTTTGGCGATGTAAAATGCTATGCGGTTCTTGACAAAACAGGAAAGTCATTTTAGCATAAAAAAAGAAACGGGTTTTTTGTCCGGTAAGCTCATCGTGAGCCGAGGGAGTTGCTCGTTTCTTTTTTATTATCTTATTTTCTTTACCCAATCACATCCGTAACCGCATTCACCGCTTTCGCCACAAAGCTGATCGTCTTTTCGCTGAACACTTCCCCGTCTTTTGAGATCGAAACGTGTGCCAGTCCGATCTCATCTTTCTCGCTCGCTTCGGTGCTGCCCATGAGGGTTGTCCATTTGATATGGACATCGTCGGCAGTGATGGCGTGGTCGCATATTACGATGTACTGTGCTTCATCGAACAGCGGCGAATTGGATTCCGCATAGACGATGATGTCGTTGTTTTTTTCCTGATAGACGCGCACGGTATAATTTACCAGGTCTTTTTCATCCGTAATATAGTCCTTGTTCGGCGATACGGTTTCTTCGCAGATCAGGCTTGCATCTTTTGGAATGGTATTCTTCTCTTTCGTTTTGGTCATCCCGATCATCAGCATACAGTTGCAGAGCGCTGCGATCAGAACTGCAAGCAGCAGGATTTTTATTCTATGTTTCATTGTTTTCTCTTCCTTTTCCCATGTCATAGTTTGTCACTGATGTTTCATTTCCATTATACATGATTCCCCCAAAATAAAAAACGTTAAAATACGTCCGTCCCCATAAAAGCTTTTTTGAAAAAATTTCTCAAAGAAAAAGTTTTCCATTTTGTTCCAAATATGTTATGCTATACTATTCGTTAGACAATTCTAACTTGATGCACTCTCGCAATAAAGGAGGTCCTGCATGCCTTTAAATTTAACCGTTTTCAATCAGTTTTACGCCATCAATAAAATCTGCGGCCAGGAAAAGCAGCGTCATTATCTGGAGTCGCTTGGGTTTGTTCCCGGGGCCAGGATTTCGATTCTGTCGGAGCTTCACGGTTATTATCTCGTCATGGTGAAGGGCAGTAAAATCGGGCTGGATAAGAGTCTGGCCAAGAAAATTATTGTGTATGCCAGCTGAACCGATGGCAGGGTTCACTTTTTGCATACGCATTTAGAAAGTATGGAGTATTATGGAAAAGAACAAAAAAATCATCAAACTGTGCTATCTGCAGATCGCATTCTATGTCGTCTTTCTGACATCGCTGCTTCTGCATTTCAAGCGTGGGCTGGATCATCGCGCCTTTGCGCTTCTGATTATCCTTACGCTGCTCGGCTGCGCCTCTGCACTGACGCTTACCGATTATCTGAAAAGCCTGATCCGCCGCTCCGGCTTTGATGTCGCCGGCGTGCACGATAAAAAGTCGCTGGAAGAAAAGCTCCTCCAGCTTCAGAACGCGGACGATACACTCGATGTCGGCGTGATGATGTTTGATATGAACAATTTAAAGATGATCAACGACACGTACGGCCACGAAGAAGGCGACGTCTTTATCCAGACCTTCGCCTCCTATCTGACCCGCATTCTGACCGAGGACAGCTTTCTGGCGCGGTTCGGCGGTGATGAATTTGTCATTGTGCAGAATCATGCAACCTGGAACCAGCTGGAGCAGATGAATCTTCAGCTGCAGACGATGATCGACACCTACAACCAGACGGCGGATCACCCGCTGAGCTATGCCGTCGGATATGAGCTGAGCTGCAAAAATCATTATTATCTGATCATGGATCTGCTGCAAATGGCGGACGAAAAAATGTACCAGGACAAGCGGTATAAAAAACAGTTCCAGAAAAACGGACCTCTCGCCGCCCGCCGCAGTATGCTTGCTGAGAGCATTTCCACGGATTCTTTAAAAGAAAAAATTTTTACGCTTCTCAATAACAGAAGCGAAGAAAAGCAGTACGCCTTTCTGATGACGGATGTCGACAATTTTCATCTGATCAACGATTACTGGGGTTATGAGATGGGTACGAACATTCTGAATTTCATCCTGAAAAAGCTGGAACTCTTTCCGCAGACACTCTTTGTGAACCGCTATCACTCCGATATCTTTGTCGGCATTATCGATATCACCGGGCAGGATCCGGCCGTGGTGCGGGAAAAGATTTCCGCCTATCACAAGCAGGCGATCCGCGAAGTGCTGGAATCGTACCCGCTGAATTACATGACGCTGAACACTGGCGTCTATTATCTGAATGACACGGACACACCAGCGGAGGAAGTCATCTCTCATGCCAACATTGCGCGGCGGCGTGCGAAGGAAACTTCCACCTGCGTCTTCGAATACAACGCCGAGCTTTCCAGCACAGAACAGAAGCGCGCGGAGACCATTCATTCCTTCCAGAATGCCCTTGCGAAAAAAGAATTTCAGATTTATTTCCAGCCGAAAATCAGCGGAAAAACGCAGGAAATTGCAAGCGCCGAGGTGCTGGTACGCTGGCTGCGCGAGGACGGCACGCTCTGGTTCCCGGACAGCTTTCTGCCGATTCTGGAGGAGACCGGAGAGATTGAGTCGCTCGACTATTATGTGTATAATGCTGCTTTCCAGTGGCTCGCTGACCGCCGGGAAAACGGACTTCCGCTGCTGCCGCTCTCGCTGGATGTGTCGCCGGTTCATTTCCGCAAGATCGATACGTTCACACAGCGGATCACACAGCTGCTCGATCATTATCAGATTCCTTCGAAGTACCTGGTTTTTGAGATCACAGAGACAACGTACATTCATAACATTGATGCCGTCAACCAGATGATCCGCTTTTTCCACGACCGGAATATCCGCATTTCCATGGACGATTTTGGGTCTGGATATTCGTCCTTAAATTCGCTGAAGGATATTCTGTTTGATGAAGTTAAAATTGACAAACATTTCCTCTCGGCGGGCCTCTCCGAAAAAGGAAAAATTGTGCTGGAAGAGATGTTCCATCTTTTAAAACGCACAGACAAATGGATTGTCTGCGAGGGTGTGGAGACGAAAGAGATGGTAGATTTTCTGATCGCCGAAGGATGCGACGAGCTGCAGGGATTCTATTATTATAAACCGATGGAACAGAAAAAATTTGAAGAGCTGATCGCTTGACAAAGTCCGAATTCTATACTATGGTTATCTTGCCCGGTAGTTACTACCGATTCAATTCTGTTATCAACTTTGTTGGGAGGTATGCATGATGTATTCCATGAAAGAAGCCTGCATCCAGACAGGCATGTCATATGAAACCCTGAAATTTTACTGCAAAGAAGGCCTCGTCCCGAACGTAAAACGCGACAACCACAACTACCGCGTTTTCGACGACCGCGACATCAAATGGATCCAGAGCCTCGGCTGCCTGAAGCGCTGCGGCATGACGCTGGCGGAAATGAAAGAATATCTCGCCTACTGCCTCGAAGGTCCATCCTCCATTCCGGAGCGTAAAGAAATTCTCGCGGTAAAAAAAGAAGCGTTGCTCGCATCGATGGAAAAACTGCAGAAAGCCATCGATTATATCGACTGGAAACAGAATTTTTACGATGATGTCCTGTCGGGAAAAATCGAATATCACAGCAATCTGATTTCCGATGAAGAGATTGCACAGAAGGCACAGTAGTCCTTCCTATCCTATGCAAAAAACGGCGCCGATCTTTTTACAGATCAGTGCCGTTTTCTCATTTTTTCTCTTCTTTCCTCCACCGTCTCCATGCGTCGTCTGTGGAGCTATTCATTTACTTCGGCTGCGGTCCGCATACTCTGTCCGAAATCGACGATGTGCCACAGGATTTTTGCTCCCAGGATAAAGGATCCGTAGATGGCTGCATCCAGCGGGCCGTACCAGAAATGCCAGTAATGTGCCAGCGGCAGCAATGTGATTTCCAGCAGGCAGGTATGCAACTCTGTTGAATTTATCTCGTCAATCATGTCATCATCTCGTCACGTAAGTGACGTGATTAATTTTCTCGAATATTATATGTTTTTCCGTCTCAGATCCGATCCAGCACTTCCCCAATATCCCCTTTAATGCACACCGCTCTGTCACGGATCAGATCCGGGACACGCATATCGCTGGTGTTGATGCAGACATAAAGATTATCTTTATCTTCTGCTGTCATGCTGAAAAATGGATATTTGATGATTCCCGGCGTGTTGTATCCCACGCCGAGTTCCAGATACAGGATATGGCCTCTGTTGTGACGAAGCAGGAAATCGATGCGTCGGCTGGATGCCTCATGCCAGCCTTTATCTTCCACAAACGTGTCATCCGCGCGCAGATTCATGCTCATCGGTTTTCCGCAGTGTGGGCAGTACGGCACCAGTTCGGATGGGATCCGCATGCTCAGGTTTCCGTTCTCCGGCGGAACAAGGCTTCCGTCTTCCAAGATCTGATACCCCTGGGCAAGCAGCATCTTTCGAATGATTTCTTCATTGTCATACTTTTCCTTGCAGCACGGCTCAGAGCACTGAAACAGGCCGTAATCTCCCTGCGTGTAAAACAAACGGTTTTTATCGAATCCGGCTTTCTGAAAGCAGTGGTCTACATTTGTGGTGATGACAAAATAGCTCTTATTTTTCATCAGGCTGAGCAGTTTCTGGTAAACCGGTTTTGGCGCGTCCTGATAACGGTTGATGTAAATGTATCTGCTCCAGTACGCCCAGTATTCTTCCAGCGTATCGTAAGGGTAGAAGCCGCCAGAATACATATCGTGGAAACCGTATTTCTGTTCAAAATCTGCAAAATATTTCCGGAACCGCTCACCGCTGTAGGTAAATCCGGCCGATGTCGAAAGCCCAGCCCCGGCTCCTATTAAAATCGTGTTTTTTTCCTGCAGTGCGGTGCGAAAACGCTCCATCTTTTTTTCAAATTCTCTTTCTTTCCAACTTTCAAACATCACAAATTCACCTCTTCTTTTCTTTCTGCTTTTGTTCCCCATTCTTCAGCGATTACTTTTCTCCCAGCAGCTCCTCATAAATCTCCCGGTCGCGGTCCTTGAACACGTTGAAAATGACCTTCTCCACGCTCGTCTCTTTCTGCGCCAGAAACTCTTTCACCGTCGCAACGGCAGTCTCCGCTGCTTTCTCGTTCGGAAAATGAAATTCTCCAGTGGAAATGCAGCAGAACGCCACGCTTTTCAGTCCGTTCTCCGCCGCAAGTGACAGGCACGACCGATAGCAGTCCGCCAGCTGCCGGCAGTGTGTTTCCGTCAGATGGCCGCCCACAATCGGTCCAACCGTGTGGAGCACATAGCGGCACGGCAGATTATACGCCGGCGTGATTTTCGCCTGCCCCGTCGGCTCCGCATGGCCCTGCGCTTCCATCATCTCCTCGCAGTACAGCCGAAGCTGCACACCCGCAAACGTATGGATGCAGTTGTCAATGCACCGGTGATTCGGCACGTAACAGCCGGTCATCCCGCTGTTCGCCGCATTCACAATCGCATCGCACCGGAGCGCGGTGATATCGCCCTGCCAGAGATACAGCCCCTGCTGCACCGGCGTAAGGTCGTCGACATTCGTCACGCCCTTTTTTGCCGTCTCCTCCTGCAGATACGCATCCTGAATGTTCAGAAATTCTGCACTGCTCTTTTTCACCATGCGCACATTCATCAGCCCCCGCAGAAGCTGTCTCTGCCCGGTGCTGTCAGACGGAATCTGCATTCCGCGGTACTCCCGGCTCTCTTCCAGCAATGACTGGATCAGAAAATTTCTTCGTTCACTCTGGTTCATGTTATTCCCTCATTTCCATCGTTTCTATAGACTTTATCTTATCACTATTCCCATAAAATCTGTAGCTAAAATAAGGGGACTACTGCCCTCTTTTGCGAATCGTTCCTCTCGGACACGTCTCCGCGCATCGGCCGCAGTGCAGGCACTGGTGCTGGTCGATGACGGCCGGGATGCGGGTGATGTCGATGCATTTCTGCGGACAGACTGAAAAACAGAGCTTGCAGCCAATGCATTCGTTTCCCACCTCGTACCCAGCCATCGACTGCTCTGCGCCGCCGATCAGGATCGTGTCCCGCACGATATGCGACGGATCGCTGATGTCGAAGTATTCTCCCTCGGCCTCGTACACGCGGAACACCTCAAGTGCCGCGCGTGTATCGCCGGGATAAATTTTCTGCATGTATGGATTTTTTCCGAAAATTTCATCCAGCTTTTCACTGTGGATGTTCTGGATTCTGCCGCGGAGAGAGACTGCTTTTTTATCTTTCGTCGCAGAAATTGCCACATAGCCCTGCTCCATGAGCTGTGCATAAAAGGCTTTTCCTTTTGCCGTCAGAAAATACACTCCTTTCTTGTCCCACAGCATCATATCGATCACACGGGTCTGTGGATGACCGTCTGCACCGATCGTCGCCATCGTGGTTGAGTGCATCTCCTCTACTAACATCTTCAGATAATCATTTCTCTCCATAGCGGCAGATTCCTTTCTCTTTTTACTTCAAATTCATAGCGACAGATTAAAACTCGTACGGCGGGTTTCCGGAAAAGTCTGCGATTACACCGTGTGCATTGTTCAGATAGAATACCTCGAAAATCGGGTTGTCAGCGGTTTGGTACTGGCCTTTTACAATCGGATTTCCCATGCACATTTCTTTTGCAGCCATGTTGTTTTCAAATACAGCTTTTCCGTTCAGACGGATCCATGCATAGGATGGGCTGGAAGTGGAAATTTCAATTTCCGGATTTGCCAGCATATCTTTATAAACATCTTTTGTGTTGTTGGTACAAAACCACAGTTTTCCTTCCATTTCGCCAATAAACATAAACGGACGGCATTTTGCTTTTCCATCGCGTCCTACAGTTGCTAAATACTGTACCGGGTTTTCTTTTAAGAATTCTACTACTTTACTCATGATGATGTCCTCCATTTTCGTTTTTTGATTTTGTTTTTGAGCTTGTTTCTTATGATTTGGTTTCGGCCTTTTTCGAATGCGCTCCAGACCTTTTTTCTCGAAAGGATTGCTTTTTTCTTTCGATGGCTTTATAATAAGCCCAAAGCGTCTTAACGTAAAGTAAGCACAATATTATGCTGTAGTTACCAAAAGGAAACTATTGTGTAAATACAAGGTTTTCCGTGCTTACTTTTACAAGAAAATCTTTATGAAATGGAGGTTTTTTATGTCAGTTTCTGAAAAAAACGCAATATCTTTAGCCGATCTCCCGGCCTGCCCGGTAGAGACTACCTTAACCTTAATCAGTGATAAATGGAAAGTCCTGATTCTCCGTGATCTGATGCCGGGCACCAAACGTTTTGGCGAACTAAAAAAATCCATCGGTCACGTTTCCCAGAAAGTTCTGACGAGCCAGCTCCGTCAGATGGAACAGAGCGGGCTCGTCAGCCGTAAAGTTTATGCAGAAGTTCCGCCGCGGGTAGAATATACCCTCACCGACCTGGGCTACAGCCTACAGCCAATCATGGATGCCATGTGGAGCTGGGGAGAAAATTATAAGAAAAAACTCTCCGCCGAAGAATCCGAAACCGCCTGATATTCGTTTGTTTTTTGCAAAAAAAATGTCTCAAAACCAGTCTTTTGTTTTGAGACATTTTTATTTTCTATTTTTCCCGGAAATTCGGACTGTTTTCTTTCAGCACCACTGTTTCCCAGCTTCCGATTGTTCCATCATACTGTCCGTTCCACACCGGATACTGTTCGACCGGAAGTTTGATTTCCACGGCATTCCGATTAAAGTTCTGTACGAACACATACCGGATTCCATTCTTTTCGCGCGTTGTAACCTCCACGCCATCCGGAATCTCTTTCACCACCGATGTGACACCTGCTTCTTCTGCCAGTTTTCCGCAGAGCTCATCGTACAGACCCTGTTCAAAACCGGCACAGATCTGATATGCTTTTCCTGCGCCATACTGGTTTTCTGTCAGTGCAGGCATTCCTGCATAAAAATCTTTTCCATAAGTCATCAGCACTTCTGCTGTCGATGGTTTCACCAGTTCACAGAGATTGCTGCACCGGTACGTCCGGGTCAGATGCAGACGGTTTTGCGGGACCGGAACTCCTTCGTTCCATTCCCCATCGTACAGGCCGTCAATCTCCATGCTCCGAAGTCCCATTACATCCAGCAGTCCGTGCGGCGTTCCGCCAAGGAAACAAAGATCCGTCTCATCTACAATTCCGGACCAGTACGTTGCCAGAAAAGTGCCGCCTCCGGCCACAAACTGCCGTACTTTTTCCACCCATCCTTCCCGCTGCAGATAAACCACAGGCGCTGCCACGATCTGATAGTCCGAAAGGCCCTGCGTTTCATCGATGACATCAACATCCAGGCCGAGTCTGCGGAAGGCGCGGTATGATTTTTCCACGGTTTCTTTGTAAAACAGGCCCTGATTCCGTGGCCCTGCCGCATCTTCCAGTGCCCACCGGTTTTCGGTGTCATAAATCACAGCCACTTTCGGACTGCAGATGGCACCGGAAAGTTCCTGCATCTGCGCCAGGGTTTCTCCTACCTTTGTCACTTCCCGGAATACACGGGTGTCATCTCCTCCATAATGGTCTATCACCGCTCCATGAAACTTTTCGGAAGCTCCACGGCTCTGGCGCATCTGGAAATACAGGACGCTGTCTGATCCGTGCGCCACGGCCTGCATGGATGCGGCATGCAGCATGCCCGGCTTTTTCAGTTTGCTGACCGGCTGCCAGTTTGTTGCGGACGGACAGCTCTCCATCAGATAAAACGGCTTTTTCTGGATACTGCGCATGATATCATGCTGCATCGCCGTATCTGCTGCCGTAACTGCTTCCGCTTCTTTGTGCCAGGTCGGATAATTGTCCCAGGAAACAAAATCAACAATGTCGGCAAACTTGTGATAATCCAGTCCTTTGAAATCATACATCATATTGATGGTCGTAGGCTGTTTGGCACCGGCATCCCGCAGCGCGCTGATCTCCCATTTCACAAAATCGGCTGTCTGATCTGTTACAAATCGTTTCCAGTCCAGATTCAGTCCGTGCAGCGATGCGTCTCCTTTTGGCGACGGACTCTCCACCTGATCAAAACTCTGGTATGTATGACTCCAGAACGCCGTGTTCCATGCATGGTTTAAGGCCTGTAAACTGCCATATTTTTGTTTTACCCAGTTCCGAAATGCCTCCTGGCAGAGCGGACAATGGCACTCTCCGCCTAGTTCATTCGAAATATGCCATGCAATGACACCTGGATGATCCCTGAACGCTTCTGCCAGTTTTGTATTGATCTTTCTCGTTTTTTCCCGGTACACCGGCGAGGTATAGCAATGGTTATGACGCTCTCCGTACAGATTTCTCTGCCGCATCGCATCCATGCGGAGTACTTCCGGATATTTCTGTGCCATCCAGCGCGGTCTTGCCGCTGTCGGTGTAGCCATCATGACAGAAATTCCATTTTCATACAGGCGGTCTACCATTTTTTTGAGCCATTCCAGATCAAACACGCCTTCTTCCGGCTCCAGGAATGCCCAGGAAAAGATGCCGAGGGAAACTTCATTTATTTTCGCTTTTTTGAAATACGCAAGATCCTGTTCCAGAATTTCCGGATATTCCAGCCATTGTTCCGGATTGTAATCTCCGCCATGCAGAAGTTTTCCAAAATTTATATTCTGTCTCATGAAAATCTCCTTTTATTCTCAAATGCCTCGGAATGTAAAGGTAAATTCCAGTTTCTGGTCAACCGGAATCAGGTATTCCGGATGGGTCTGTGCACCCCAGCTGTCGTCTCCTCCGACACCCATCTGCTGTTTTGCCACGCGCACAACGGTGTAATGTACCTGCGGCAGTTCATACGGATGCATCGCATTTTCCAGCTCGTGCGGTGTGTACGGCAGTGCGGAAAATTCCATCTTGTCGCCGCTGAACATCATACCACGGCCCTTGCGGTTCGTCACGGTTGCCCAGCGTACACCAACCTTGTTGCCGCACTCCTGCGGAACGAGATATTTCGCCATATTGTCTTCGACTTTATTCTTATAAACGCCAAGCTTTGCTCCGGCGCAGCGGTCCACATACGTCTCCTCCGGTCCCATGCCATACCAGGTAACGTGGTCGTAATCGGCATCCAGCTTGAACATCACGCCGAATTCCGGCATATCGCCGAGCTCTTTCACCGGATCATACGTCAGCGTCGTCTGAATGCTTCCATCGCCGAAGACACGGTAGGTCAGACGGCACTCACTCGCCGGTGTGGTCGGCATTACATAGCGGTAGCTGACTTCTGCGCAGTCCTCGTGTACTTCGATTTCCGGTGCATACAGTCCCGGATAATGGCTGCCGTTCGGATATTTGTGGGACAGATACATCGAAGCAATCTTCCACTGGCTGTAACGCATCGGCATCAGGCTTCCGCAGTCATTGTCGATCGGCGCACGCCAGAAGTTCGGTTTCGGAATCATTTTGATCATCTCAACGCCGCCGTAACGGTACGATACGAGTCCGCCGTTCAGATCGGAGAACATCACATCGAAATTCTCGCCGCGCACACCAAAATCATGGTTGGAACGGATCACTTCAAATTTCGCCGGTTTTTCTGCTTTCGCCGGTGCTTCCACTTCATAAACGCCCTGTCCAAATGCAACTTCATGGCCGCGCTTGCCCCATACGGTATCTTCTTTCAGGCGGAAGGAAACGGTCACCGCATACTCTCCCGGAAGTGTCTGTACCGCGATCGGCAGCTCCACCGTTTTTTCCGAAAGCGGCTCCACCGAAACTTCCATCGGCACTTCTTTCAGTTTCTTTCCTTCTTTTTCGAGAAGTACTACGCATGCAAATGTATCGGTATTCACAAACAGGTTTTTATTTTTTACAACCGCCTTGTCTTTCTGCACGTCAATGGAAATATTCTGATAGCAGAATTTTACTTCCTGCATCTTCGGAGACGCGTCGCGCTCGCCGCCGTATACGATACCATTTCCACTGAAGTTATAATCACACGGATGGTCGTCAAAATCACCGCCATACGCCTGGAACTCTTTTCCGTAGCGGTCTTTTTTATAAATCGACTGATCGATATAGTCCCAGATAAAGCCGCCCTGGAACATTGGCTCTTCCTCGGTCAGATCCATATATTTCTTCATCGCGCCGCAGGAATTTCCCATGGCATGGGCATACTCACAGCAGACGTACGGTTTTCTGCGGTCTTTCGCTAAAAATTCCCGGATCTCGTTGACCGTGGTGTACATCCGGCTTTCCATATCGCTGGTGTCGTTGTATCTGCGGTCATCGTTCACTCCCTCATAATGGACAAGGCGGGTCGGATCCATCTTCCGGTATAACTGAGACATTTCAAAAATAACCTTTCCGCCGAACGATTCATTTCCGCAGGACCAGATCAGAATCGCCGGATGGTTTTTGTCTCTCTGATACATCGAGTTGACACGGTCCAGCATGCAGTCCATCCACTCCGGACGGTCGCACGGTACGACACCGGAGAAATCCCCGTTCCGTACGGCATCCGTATCTCTCGTTCCATGGGATTCCATGTTGCACTCTGCAATCATGTAAATGCCGTATTCATCGCAGAGATCGTAAATGCCGACCGCATCCGGATAATGGCAGGTACGGATCGCATTGATGTTGTTCTGCTTCATCGTTGTCAGGTCTTTGATCAGCTCTTCCCTTGATACGACACGGCCGGATACCGAGCTGAACTCGTGGCGGTTGACGCCTTTAAAGACAACCCGTTTTCCATTCAGTGTCATGATGTGGTCTTTCATTTCAAAGCGGCGGAATCCAACTCTCTGTGGAATCAGTTCCTGCACCGTTCCATCCTCTGCGGTCACTTCCAGCAGAAGATCATACAGCACCGGTGCTTCCGCAGACCACAGTTCTGGATGATCCACCTTCAGAACAAACTGTGTTTCACCATGCAGCACACCTTCCGTACTCTGCAGTACAGTTCCATCCTTCGCCAGCGTAAGCTTTACGTTTCCTTTTCCGATCGTTTTTGTATCAACGACAAGATCTGCCCTGGTAAACGTATCATCCAGCAGAGTCTGTACTTTCAGGTCAGAAATATGTACATCTGGAATCGTATACAGATAGACATCCCGGTAAATACCGGAAAAGCGGAAGAAGTCCTGATCTTCGCACCAGCTGCCGCTTGTCCACTTGAATACCTGCGCCGCCAGTTTGTTTTCTCCCTCTTTCAGGTACGATGTCAGTTCAAACTCGGACGGCGTAAAGGTATCCTCGCTATAACCGATAAAAGCTCCGTTCAGCCATACGGCAATGCCGCTCTCTGCTCCCTGGAAAGAAACAAAAAGTCGTTTTCCCTTCATCTGTTCCGGCACTTCAAAATATTTCACATAGGAAGCCGTCGGGTTGAAGCGCTCCGGAATCTCGCCCGGCTGGATTTCTTCTCTTCCTTCCCATGGGTACTGCACGTTAGCATACTGCGGTGCGTCGTAACCCTCCATCTGGATATGCGCCGGCACACGGATATCATCCCATGTTCTGCAGTCATATTCCGCTGTTTCAAATCCCGGAATCGTGCTCTCATAGTTTTTTGCATAGTGAAATTTCCACAATCCATTCAGACTGTACCGGAAGTTTTCCACCTTCTGCTCCATTTCTTCCACAGAACCATAGTATCTGTGGTCCGAATGTGCCGGCACACGGTTTTCTCCAAAATACGTCGGATCCTTGACTTTTTCATACTGAAACACACCCATTTTTGTTGTCCTCCTTTTTTGCTTCTCTTATTTTAACATTTTTTAAGGCTTTTGTCGTAAAAAAAAGGCAGATATTCATCCAGAAAATAAATATCCACCTTTTCTTTTTTATGTACCCTCAAAATTTTCCGTACGATTACAGCCCAATCTAATCTGTTCTGTCCATGTGGGAAAATTTTTACTTTACAGCACCTGTGATACCTTCCGTAAAGCTCTTCTGGAAACAGAAGAAAATGACTGCGGTCGGAATCGTACAGATAAATACACCGAGCATCAGTACACCATAGTCTACCGTGTAGCCGCCGAGCAGGTTCGCTACCAGCATCGGCATGGTAATGGAATCATTGTTCTGCAAGATAACCTTTGGCCACAGATAGTTGTTCCATGCATTCATGAAGGTGATGATCGTTGCTGCCGCATAGGTCGATTTCATGGTCGGCATATACATACGGAAGAAAATTCCTGTCTCGCTTAAGCCATCGAGTCTTGCCGCTTCGATAATATCGTGCGGGAAAGAACGGGAAGCCTGACGGAACATCATGATCATGAACGGTGTTGAAATCGAAGGAAGCATGAAAGCTGCCATCGTGTTGACCATTTTCAGCTGAGAAAACATACGGAACATCGGGATCATGATTGCTGCGAACGGGATCATCATCGCAGTCAGAAGCACGGTAAATACCGCATCTTTCGCTTTGTCATGATAAATTTCAAATCCATAACCTGCGATTGAGCAGACCAGAAGACAAAGGACCGTCAGTACCGTTGCATTCCGGAACGAGTTCCACAGTGCAAGACGCAGGTTCTGCTGCGCAATCAGTGACTTGAAGTTTTCCATCAGATAAGTACCCGGAATCAGTTTTCCGGCAATAACATCAATACTTCTGTTCGTAGACGCGCAGAACATATAGTACAGCGGAAATACAGAAAGGAGGGATGCTACCGTTAAAACCAGATACATGAAGAATTTCTTTGTTTTTCCCATTATCGCTCGTCACCTACTTTCATCTGAAGCAGTGCCAGAATGGCAACCATAATCAGGATCAGGATCGACATTGCTGCCGCATAGCCGAAGTTCGGACTCTGTACAAAGGACATGTTGTAAATATAGTGAGACATGGTCATGGTCGATTTTCCAGGACCGCCGTTTGTCAGGTTCAGGGACTCATCGAACAGCTGCAGCGTACCATTGGTAGAGGTAATCGTGGTCAGCAGGATCATCGGCTTTAACAGCGGAACGGTGATCTTGAAGAAGGTCTGCAGCGGGCTTGCGCCGTCAATTTTTGCTGCTTCGTAGATTGAGTATTCAATGTTCTGCATACCGGAGAGGTAGAATACCATATTGTATCCCGTCCATCTCCAGACCAATGCGATGATAATAACGGCACGGGCTGTCCAGGCATTGGAGAACCACATGATCGGATGCATGCCAAGTCCGCGCAGAACAGTGTTGATAAAACCATCGTTTGCAAACAGGGAACGGAAAATCATTGCGTAAGAGACCAGCGATGTTGCGCACGGCAGGAAAATGCAGGTACGGAACAGTCCCTTGAAACGCAGATCTTTGTTGTTCAGCATCGATGCAAACATCAGACCGAGAATCAGCATGATCGGCACCTGAATAATCAGGTAGAGGAAGGTGTTGCTTAAGGTCTGTTTAAAAGTCGGGTCTTTTAAAATACGCGCATAGTTTGCAAATCCGTTGAATTTCAGGTTAATGCCCATACCGGTCTGCAAAGACAGGATAAATGCCTGAATCATCGGATAAAAGCTCATCCATGCGATCAGAATCGTTGCCGGAAGCAGAAAAACCCATCCGGTAAGATTCTGTTTTCTTTCCAAGTTCATTCCTTTTTTCTTCTGGCTGCTCATGGAATCTTCCTTTCTTTTTTCGCTGCGAGGTACGCTTGAAAAAATCTTTTTGCAGACAACACTGCATGTTCTCCTGCAGAAATCATTTTTCAAGCCCACCCCGGTGCAGATACAGAACGGGCCTGCTTCTGTCTGTCTAGAAGCAGACCCGTTTCTTATCTTCCTACTTTTTTACAATATGAGAAATCTTAGTTACCCATGTTGAACTCTACGGTTTCCTGTGCAGTCTGGAGTTCGCTGTCCATATCTGCTCCTGTCTGGATGATATTGGAAAGTGCGGTTCCGACAGCATCGCGTGCATCGTAGTAGAATGCTCCAGTGATGTTGGATGGAGTCTTGGTTGCGAAATCAACGATTTTTGCATAAACCGGGTCATCACTGAAGAATGCAACTGGCTGTGCATATGCTTCGGACTCTCCTGCCGGTGCCCAGGTTGCCAGAGCGCCTTTTGCGATGATGTCATCGTAAAGAGCTGTGCTGCCTGCGAAGGTAGATTTCATAAAGTCAATGGCAAGATCGGTTTTCTTGCAGTTGGAAGAAATTGCCCAGGAAGAACCACCGTTGTTGGAGTAGTTGGTTGCTCCGTCGATGCCGTCCAGTTTTGGCATATTGGTGAGCGCCCATTTACCGGACTGATCGTCGTTTGCTGTGATGGAAGCCATGATCCAGCATCCGTTGATAACGCCTGCTGTGGTTCCGTTGTTGATGGATGCAATGTACTGATCCCAGTCGGTAACTTCTACCAGAGTACCGTCTTTTACCATCTGGCTGTAGATCTCAAGGATTGGTTTTAATGCTTTGTTGTCTACGATATTTACGGATCCATCCTCATTAAACAGAGACTCGCCGCAGGACTGCAGCATTTCCATAACAAGGTCCGGAGATCCGGCCTGAGATGTCAGGATTGGCTGGCCTGTTTTCTCTTTGACAACTTTTGCTTTTTCCATAAAGTCATTCCAGGTAATGTCTGTGAAATCATCTACGGTAAAGCCTGCCTCTTCCAGCATATCGGTACGCAGGCACTCGATCACAGCGCCATTGTCAAACGGAATTCCGTAGTTCTTTCCATCCAGTGTAGAGTAAGCAACTTTTGCGGATGAGAATTCACCAAAGTCGATACCGGAATCGGTCAGATCTGTGAAAATGTCCGGGTAGTTGGTTGCATATTTCTGGAAGGAGTTGTCCTGCATCAGGAAGATATCCGGCAGAGTACTTAAGTCTCCTGCAGAAACTGCTGTGGTCAGGCGGGTTTCAATGTCATCGGACTGTACTTCGCTGACTTCTACTTTAAAGCCTTCGTGATCCTGTGCGTAAATCTCAGCTGCTTTCTGGATCGCATAAACGTTGAAGTTCGGGTCCCAGGTCCATACGGTTAAGGTGTTGTCATCATCTGAACCACCTTCTACTACGTCACTGCTCTCTGATTTTGCAGTGGTGTCATCTGCTGCTGATGCATCGTTTCCGCCGTTGCTGGAGCTTGTTGTAGTTCCTCCGCTGGATCCGCATGCAGCCAGTCCAAGTACCATTGCTGATGCCATTACGATTGATACAATTTTTCTTCTCATATTGCACATCCTCCTTAAGATGTTATTTTACAACCTGACTTTTTCACATATATCGCCTAAAAGTCTTTTGGTTGTTTTGTACATTTTTTAGGTTTTTATCCCCTCAACATGTACAAATTATAACAACATTCTTTCGTCGGTTGTGCGCATATTCGACTCTATCCTATGCATTTTCAACTATTTATAGATATTTTCACTTTGTTTCACCATCCTTCCTGTGTTTTTATGTCAAATTTCAACAAATTCTGCTCGTAATGTTCCGGTGCCCTCCGCCATTGCTGGGGCGAAACGCCGAGAATCTTTCGAAAATTACGATTAAAAGTGGATATTGTTGTGAATCCGCAGTGCAGTGCAATGTCACTTACGGAGGCATTTGTCTTTCTCAGCTCTTTGCACGCTGCCCGGATCCGAACCCAGTTGATATATTCCACTGGCGGCATCCGCATGGATTCCTGAAAAATACGGCGCAGATGTGTCTCACTGATGTGGCACACATCCGCAAGTTCTTCAATCCGGATGCTCTCGTGGAAATTTTCCCCGATATAATTGAGCGCAGGAAGAATCAGGGCAATGCTGGCATCATCCAGAATGGCATTCTTTTCCTGCGTCTCATCTTTTTCATTCCATCTCGCAATCTGCATCAGAAGCGCCCGCGTCAGCCCCTTTACTTCTTCCAGATAAAATTCCTCTTTTTCATCCATGCATTTAATAATCAGTTTGATCAGCTCCGCCACCTCAGGTCTGTCCTCATTTTTCGAGTAATGAGCCCTCTGGTTGATGCGGGAAATCAGCTTCTGTGCCATACGCGAATTATCCTTATACAGTTTTGTGATAAAGCCTTCCACATCAATAAACAGCCATGCCCAGGAGCACAGACTGTTTTCCTTTGAGTTTGTCGTATGTGGAAAGTTCTTTGGTACTACCGTAAATGCCCCCCCGTCGTACGGAATTTCTTTATCTTCCAGGACAATTGTCCCCTCACCGTAATAGCAGACGCCGATCTCCATCATATTATGAAAATGCAGGTAATCAATCTGATAACCGTAGTTCTGTACCCATTTTTCGCCCAGAAGCGCCAGCACCGGACATTTCTCCGGCGCTTCGTAGTAGCGGTATTCCATCCTGGGCTTTTTCTTTCTGCTCATGGCCGTCCGCTCCGGTTACTCTGCTTTTTTCTGAATCATCGCCAGAAAGACCAGCGGCTCTTCCCCAAGGCAGGAAATCGCATGTCCGCTGCTGTCCTCGCAGAACGTCGTCATGCCAGCCTGTACCGGATAGGTCTTGTCATTATCCTGATACATTCCCCCGCCGGATAAGATGTGGTACGTTTCTGTCTCTCCGTGATGCTCATGATACGGAAGCTCGTCGCCCGGTAAAATTGTTACTTTCGCAAATAATGTCACCTTTCCGGAAAGACGCTCGCCCTCCAGTAATTTTTCTGTTATGTGTTTGTCTGCCATAGTTTTTTCCTCGCTTCATTTTGTATTTTCATTCACTTAATTCATCTCATCACCTGCAGAGATGTGAGAATCCTTGCTGTAAGCCCCTTCTAAGAACGCTTTCTCATCCACCCCTGCCAGATATCTTTTCAGCAAAAAAGCACAAAAATACGGAAACGTATAAATCTGCTCTCCGTATCCCATGTTACTGCCTGTAAATTTAATCCCGCAGTGGATGTCCGCATACTTTTTCCCGCTGATTAAAGTTCGTATGGATTTTGCCATTCCATTCTGTGCTTTAACCTCGACCGGAATCAGCGCATTTGCTGTCCGGACAAAAAAATCCTGCTCCAGTGAAGAATCGTCCCGTTTATAATAATACAGCCGGTAACCTGATTTTACCAGTGCTTCTCCGACAACATTCTCATAAAGCGCACCTTTGTATACACCAAGATTTTTATTGCTTCTTAAATCCACCTGGGCTTCTTCATCAAGCATGGCTACCAGCAAACCACTGTCTGCGAAGTAAAGCTTGTATTTCGTTTCATCATAATTTCCCTGCAATGGTAATTCCGGAAAATTCATACAATAGCATACATTGACCATTCCCGCATCATGTAGCCATTCGATGCACCCGCGGTAATCACGGAATCTCGCTCCTGATGCCACTTTTGAAATCTGGAATTTTTTGTTATCCTTCGCAAGCTGCACCGGAATATGGTTGAATACATTTAAAATTCTGGTCTGATCCATTCCTTCCGCATATTTGCGAATGTCCTCTTTATAGTCTGCAATCAGCTGTCTCTGTACTTCCAGTGAGCCCTCAAATGTTCCCTTTTCGACAAATTCCCGCACAACAGCCGGCATTCCGCCCAGAATACAGTAGTCTAAAAAGAGTTCACTGTACACCGACATCTCCACTTCATTAAACGGCTTCAGCGTCCGCATATGTTCCAGCATATCCTCTACCGTGCTGTCATCATATCCTTTCGCCCACAAAAATTCTTCAAAATCCAGAGAAAACATTTCATAATCGGATTTATAGCCAACACTGTTGCTTTCAATTTTCCGGTAATTGATCCCAAGCATAGAGCCGCTGCAGATCACATCGAATCTGCCATCGATTTTAAAGAATTTCAGTGCAGTTGCAATCTCCGGAAATTCCTGCAGCTCGTCAAAAAAGAACAGGGTCTCGCCTTCTATAAAACGTTTCGACGGGTCAATCCTGGAAATATTTTTTATAATATCTTCCGCTTTATATCCATCGGTTGTAATCATTTTATACTTTGGTTCTTCTACAAAATTAATGCTAATCACACTTTTATAGTTTTGCTCTCCAAACCGCCGGATGGATTCGGTTTTTCCCACCTGCCGCGGTCCTTTTACAATCAACGGTTTCCGGTCCGGATTGCTTTTCCATGCACTCAGAAAAAAATCGATTTTTCGTTTTAAATAAAGCATCTCTTTCGCGCACCTCCTCTGCTTATTCTGATGCTTTTATTATATTCTTAACCGCAAAGGAAAACAACTTTTTTCACAAAATCAGAGGGAATTTTTCTATCTTATTCACATTTTCTGAGCGACTTTACACCATTTCTTCACATTTTCCTTTTTTAGTTTATCGCGCATCAAAAGAGCCCGTCCGGATATGCCAATCGGATATTCCAAACGGGCTCTTTCTATTTTTCAATTTTTACGGATCTGCTATGCCACAACATCCTCAAACTGCGAGTTATACAGATTTGCATAGAATCCATTTGCCGCGAGCAGCTCTTCGTGATTTCCCTGCTCGATGATATCGCCGTCTTTCATAACAAGGATCAGAATCTTGTTGTCGGCCAGAATGGCACGCGCAATCGCCAGACGCTGTTTCTGACCGCCGGAGACGTTGCTTCCGCCCTGGGCGATCGGCGTTTCGTATTTGTCATCTTTTGCTTCGATGAACTCAGTTGCCTGCGCAATTTCCGCTGCTTTTGCAATCTCTTCATCTGACGCATCATCTTTTCCAAAACGGAGGTTGGATGCGATCGTTCCGGAGAACAGAACACCTTTCTGCGGTACAAAACCGATTTCATCCCGCAGATCTTTCATTGTGATCCTGCGGATATCTTTTCCATCCAGTGTGATGGATCCGCCCGTTACATCGTAAAGACGCGGAATCAGGTTGACCAGTGTAGATTTTCTACAGCCGGTACTTCCGATGATCGCGGTTGTCTTTCCAGATTCTGCCACAAAGTCGATGTCATGAAGCACATCTTCCTCGGCACCCGGATATCGGAAGTTGACATGTTCGAAACGAACCACACCGTTTTTGACTTCCACTTTTCCCGGATTTTCTGCAGCTTCAATCGAGGACTTGGTCTGAATGACTTCGTCAATTCGTCCGGCAGCATGGACACCACATTCAGCTTTTTAAACTGATGCAATGCACGAAACAGTTCTTCAAAACTCTCTGTCACTCTTTTTCCCTTCTTCTTCCGCAAATATTTAATATCGTTATCTATTTACTAGTGTTAAATAATAACACCGGCAAGTTTCTCTGCCAAGAAAAATGCCGGTGTTTCTACTTTTTTTATAAATACGCAAGTTTTATTTTATACTATACTTCGTGCTGCGTCCCTTACCTTCCACAGTTATGATCCCTTTTTCCTCCATCTCTTTCAAAAGCTTTGTCGTTTTTGATCTTCCAAATGAAACATATGGTGCAATTTCCCCCATAGATTTCAACCTGTTTTTGCTTAATATCCCGTATATCATTTTCTCATCTTCTGTCAAATCCAGATTGCTTTCCCAGACCGGAAGTACAATCTGAATCGCATTTTCTGACACTTCAAACTCCGGTTTTCTTAAGCTTTTTTCGTAAAGTTGTCTGATTCTCATAATTCCCGTTCCAAAGATCTCAACAAATCCCAACCGGTAAAAAACATTTGCCAGATTTCTATTTCTTAAAACAGAAAGTTTTCCGGACAAATATTCATCTTTTGTAATACCTGCCGGCAGACCTCCCGGAGAAACTACTTCGATTCGATCCTCAAACATCAGAACTCTGATTTGCGATTCCACATCCCAGATCCTGTGAATCAAACCATTGGCGATCGCCTCTCGAAATGCAGCTTCTGGTATTTTTTCTATTTTTTTTCTGTCCGCACCTTTAATTTCCTCATATTGATAGTAATCTCTGAAAATTTCAATCGCTTTCTCATACACCTCTAAAATCGATCTGTTTTCAAATGTTACTCTTTTCTGGATAATACTGATGTTTTCGCCGAATCTGACCATGTCGATTCCCGGAAAGTGGTTCTGATCTGCCAAAAGACCAGCGGCATTATTGTATCCATTGGCATTGTCGTATAGATTCAAGGTTTTCAGCGTGTCCTGGCTAAAGGTTTCGATCTGAATATGTTCTTTCAGCTTTCGCTGTAAAATCTGAAAGGTCAGATTCTGGTCTTTGCATGGCAGTTCTTCAAATCGGATATTTTTTCCTTCCAGAACAAGCCTGGAAAATTCCTGTGTATCTACTTCTATCGTCGCGGTATCATTTCGTTTATATGCTTTTGACCTATATAAATACGGCTTCTGCGCACCGCTTTGTACGGTAAGTTTGATAATTTTATCATTATTTTGTGTTTCCAGTTTATAATCTGGCTGTGGAGAAATACTGTCATTAATTTTATTTTCTATATCCAGGCATGACTGTTTTACATCCGATAAACCTTTACTGTTTCCCTCGTCATCGACTCCAAACAGAATAACTCCACCGTCATAATTCGAAAAAGCACTTACTGTTTTCAGAAATGTATTGGTAATCGTTTCTTTAAATTCCATGGTCCGTGTTTCTCGCATTCTGTTCACATCCTTTCCACTTTTTCATGCTTTTATTATACGCAAAACACGCAAAAAAGCAATCGTATTTTTTTGCGATTGCTTTTTTGCGTGTTTTCAATCAATAAACTCGCGAATCAATTGTTTGTTTGCTTATTTCCATTCAAAAAATATTCGCAATCTGATTCGTTTAAAATTTCCAGCGTTCTGCCTCCTGCTGCCGGTTCCACCAGAGCGCCAAACAGTCCTTCCTTGTCCCGGAACCGGGAATAAATAGAACCCGTGGTTGTCTCTGCTTTTGCCGCAATTGTGCGAAGCGATGCATCCGCATATCCTTTTTCCAGAAACCCCTCCTTTGCACAGGATAAAATTCGCTCTGAAACGCCTTCGATTGGTTTTGTCAAGTTAACCTTCCTTCTTATAACAGTGTTATATAACGCTATTATAAATATAAATCGTTTTCTTTTTGTTGTCAAATACGGTAATTGTCAAGGTCGGTTTTTCAAATACGCTTTCTGTTTCCATCTTGAATGGATTCCTGCTCCATGTTAGAATAAACACACAATGAAATTTCTATCTTAATCAGACTTTAGCAAAAACAAGAGTTTTTATGGGATGAAATAAATCAACCTTATCTGAACAAACTTATCAGATTCTGCGAGACGATATTTTAACGCAGAAGATCAAATGCGTAGAAAAGCTGAAAGCCGAAGTGACCTCTATTTTTGCCAAAGGGCGCGAAGCCGCAAAATGCGGGGACATAAAAACCTGGAACGATTGCTCCGATGATTTTCACCTGGTCTTCTACCGCTATTGCAACAATTCCCGACTCACCGAGTCTGCCAAACGCCTCAAAAGCGGCATTTCCATTTTTTCCAACCAGTACAGCCAGGAAACCGCCATCCAGACGAGCATTGATGCCGAACATGAAGCAATTTTCGCTGCTTACCAGAACGGTGAAACAGAAAAAGCCGTCCAGATGATGAAAACTCATCTAAACGACTCTCATGCCCTCCTGCTGAAATACTCCGGCCCTGCTGCAGCTTATTGCGCTTCATCCGGCACACACTTTATTTTCTTTATTTCTCCATCAGAAAGCATCAGAATCCGGTCGCAGACATTTGCTACCAGCGCCAGATCATGGGAAATAAAAAGCATGGCCATATGCTCTTCTTGTTGAATCTCTTTCAGAAGATCCACGATTTCCTTCTGCACCGAAACATCCAGCGCGCTTGTTGCTTCATCGCAAATCAACAGCGCCGGATGCCGCAGCAGTGCTCTGGCAATACAGACTCTCTGGCATTCCCCTCCGCTGATCTGCGATGGATATTTGGCGAGATAGCTCACCGGAAGGTGCACACGTTCCAAAATCTCTTCACACTGCCTTTTTCTTTCTGTTTTCGGAATTTTTCTGTAATAAAGCAATGCGTCATCCAGATTCTGCCCAATCGTCATCTTCGGATTCAGGGAAGATTTCGGATTCTGAAAAATCATCTGCACTTTTTTTCCAATTTCTTTTTGCGTCCTTTTTCCGGAAATCTGTTTTCCTTCCAGGTAAATGCATCCTTTCGTTGCCGTCGTAATGCCTGTCAGGATCTTTACGATTGTACTTTTACCGCTTCCGCTGTTTCCAATCAGCCCCAGACACTCTCCCGGCATCATTTCAAAACTGATGTCTTTTAATACATAAGTTCCATCTGAATTTCTGTGAAACTGTTTTTTTAAATGTTCCACCCGAAGCAGTGCTTCCATACCATTTCCGTACCTTTCTCTATCCCTCATCGAGTACAAGTTTCACCGGCTGCGGAATTGCCGCAATCAGTTTTTTCGTATAATCCTCTTTTGGGTCGTTCCATATTTCTTCCGGCAAACCCGATTCTATGATCCGGCCCTGATACATAACGCCGATTTCATCGGCAAGTCTTCTTGCAACTTCCATATTATGTGTCACCAGCAGAATCGAAAGATCTGTCTTTTTCCGCAGTGCGAGCAGCGTCTCGATCGTCATATCCTGTGAGGCGACATCCAGCGCACTGGTCGGTTCATCTGCCAGTAAAAGGGACGGCTGATTCATAATCGCAAGCGCAATTGCAACACGCTGACACATTCCTCCGCTTAATTCAAATGGATATGATTTTAAAACGCGCTGCGGGTTTTCAAATCGAAGCTCTTTTAAAAGCTCTTCCGCATCCTCTAAAATCTCTTTTTTGCTTTTTTTCCCCGCTGTTTTTGCATGCATATTTTGGCATTCCACAAACTGTTTCCCGATTTTGGCAAGCGGGCTTAATGACTGTTCCGGGTTCTGAAAAATATAACCCATTTTGTTTCCATGGACTTCACACCATTCCTTCTCTGAAAGCTGTATCAGATTCTGTTCTCCCATCCAGATATCTCCGGAAACAATTTTTCCCTCTTTTGTCAGGAGTCCTCCGATTGTACGAAGCAGAGTCGATTTTCCAGAACCACTCTCGCCGACAATAACGTAAATTTTCCCGGGAGAAAGAGAAAAGCTGACACCGTCAACTGCCAGCTTTTCTCCATATGTTACCGTTAAACGATCCACAATCAGATTTTTCTCTATTTGATTTTTCTCTGCCAGATGTTTGTCTGTCTTATTCTCTTCTATCCTGTTTTTTTTCATCTTTTGCGATCCGTTTCGTCTTTCGCCGTTGTTCCGGCTTTTGTTTCCTGTGTTTCTTTATTTATTCTTCCACAGACAGAGTATTGGTTACCAGATAATATTCCGTCGGATTGATCTGTACTCCTTTTACTTTGTTGGAGTATACAAAGATCAGCTGCTGATCTGCCACAAATGCAAATGGCATATCATCCAGTACCTGCTGCTCCAGTTCTCTGGTAAGAGAAACCACTTTGTCGTTATCCGATGTGGTACCAATTTCCGCTGCCAGCGCGTCTACTTTTTCGTTGGAATATCCACCATAATTGTTGCTGGCTCCCGTCGTAAACAACATATTGATAAAGTACGACGGAGTTCCAATCGGCGCCATGGCATAGTTTAAAATAGCAAGATCGAAATCACCCGATGCAAGAGGATCATCCAGCACATCCTGTGTCTCAATGGAAAGCTCAATTCCAATCTGGGACAGTTCTGCCTGAAGCATATCAGCAAGCTGGATGCAGTTGTCATTGTAGCTGTAAGTCAGCACTTTGAACGAAAGATTCACGCCGTCTTTGTCGAGGATACCATCTCCATCGGTATCCTGGTATCCTGCATCTGCAAGAATTTCTTTTGCTTTATCCGCATCGTAAGAATCGACGGTCAGATTTAATCCGTCTGTACCGCCAAATGCCAGGTTGTCCGGATAAATTCCATAGCACGGAGTTGCAAATCCCTGATAAACAACATCTGCATAGCCTCCACGGTCAATACAGTAATTGATTGCCTGACGTACTGCCAGATCGTCCAGTCCTTCTGTTTTCAGATTGAAGCTTAAAAAGTTTGCTCTTGTTGTCGTCACGGTATCGGTTGTATATTTCGAAGTATCTGTGAACTTTGATGCTCCGTTTGCTGTTTCCTGTGCGATCAGGTCAATCTCTCCGTTAGCAAGTGCCATATCCAGCGCATCCTGATCGTCGATAATTTTCAGCTCTACGGTGTCTGCCTTCGGAGCGCCGCCCCAGTAATTTTCGTTGGCACGCATTTTGACATCCGTCATAGCGGTAAACGAAGTTGCAACGTAAGGTCCTGTGCAGGAAACACCAAGCTCCTCATCCGGTTCTTCTGTTGCATCATAAATACCGAGAAGCGGATCACACAGATCATTTAACAGTGTTGGATTTGGTTCCGGCGTTACAATTGTAAATTTCATGCCGTCTGCTTCCATGGATTTGATTTTTAAGGTCGAATCTGCTCTCTCATTTTTCTCATAGGTACGCTCAAAGCATGCTTTTACTGCTTTTGCATCTACCGTTTTTCCGTTTGAGAACGTTACGCCATCACGAATGGTGAAAACCCAAGTATTTTCATCCGGTGTCTCTACCGATTCTGCGATCCATGGCTGCGGCTCAATATTTTCATCCAGACGGTACAGATTTTCGCTGATTCCATAGATGGACATGATCCAGCCATCCCAGTTATACGCAACGTCCAGACTTTCTGCACCAAAGAAACCGGTAGTAGCTCCAAGAACGAGATCTGCTCTTTCTCCATCTGTAGTCGTTTCCCCGGACTTTGAAACTGCGCCTACTGCTTCCTCGGATGCTGAAGTCACACTTGCTGCTTCCGAACCTGATTTGGAAGATGTTTCACTCTCATTTGCCGTGCCGCATCCCGTTGCAAGAGATGCGAACAGGCAGGCTGCCATCATGACACTTACAATCTCTTTTTTCATTTGATTTTTCTCCTCTTTTTTGGTTTTTCCCGTCTTTCAGACGATCTTTTTTATGGAATCATCTGTCCGCCTTTTCGCGTTGCAGGTGGTTTCATCTTGAATTTAATTTTCTGTTCTTGCTTCTTTCTTATGTACAAACTCGCTCAGTCGGTCTCCGAACAGCTGAAAAACTGTCACAACCAGAAACAGGGCCAGACCATTAAAAACGATAATCCATGGTGCTTTCTGCAGATAATCTCTCGCCTCGCTCATAACGGCTCCCCACTCTGCGGTAGGACGCGCAGCACCGAGTCCCAGAAACGAAAGCCCTGCCATACTGAGGATTACACTTCCAATATCCATAGCCGCTGTTACAATAAGGCTTCCCATCATATTGGGCAGAATATAGGCTGTTATCATGCGATAAAGCGGTACACCGTTCATTCTTGCGGCATATATATAATTTTCCTGTTTCATGGAAACCACAAGACTCCGGGAAAGCCGTGCATACGTTGTCCAGTACACGGCGCTTAAGGCAAGCACGCCGTTCCACAGGCCGACACCTAAAATTCCCGCAATCGCAATCGACAGTACAAAAGCAGGAAAAGCCTGGAAAACCAGCGTGATTTTCATCAGAATCTCATCCAGAACCCCGCCTGCAAATCCGGCCAGAATTCCAACCAGTGTTCCCACCAGAAATACGATTCCGACAATCAGAAGTGCTGTATAAATCGATGTCCTGCTTCCCGCCAGAATACGGCAGAACACGCACCGCCCCAGATTGTCCGTTCCAAACAAATATTCTTTGCACGGCGATAAGAATGCATTTCTTACATTCACCGCATACGGATCGTGGCGGATCAGATGCGGACCGATTACCGGGATGATTAAGATAACTGCGAGAAACAACAGACTGATTTTAAATTTTCCATCCATTTTTTTCATCGTGCACTCTTTTCCCTTCTGACTCTTGGATCCAGAATCTGACACAAAAACTCTACTGCAGCATTTATCAGCAGGTAAATCATTGCCATCCAGACAACATAAGCCTGAATCACCGGATAATCCCGCGCGCTGATGGATGTCACAGCAAGTCTTCCGACTCCCGGCCAGGAAAAAATAGTTTCCACGATGGCAGAACCGCCAAGCAGAGTTCCAAATGACATGCCAAGCAACGTAACAATCGGAAGCATACAATTTTTCAGCACGTGGAAAAAGAGAATCCGGTTCTCCGAAGCTCCTCTTGACTTTAAACCATCGACATACTCCTGTTCCAGCTCCTGAAGCACAATGCCGCGAATCTGGCGGATATACCAGGCAGACAGTGTCAGCGCCAGGACAAGAGCCGGCATAATAATTCCTTTTCCACTTACCGATCCTATGACCGGCAGAAGCTGCAGTTTCATGGACAGTACATACATCATCAGCAGCGCCAGGAAAAAGGATGGAAGGGAGGACAGAAAATAAGTGACGAAACGAATCATATTGTCAAACCCTCTGTCCTTATACTTCGCACACAGTACTCCGATCGGAAAGGAAATCAGAATCGTAAGCGCGAGCGCTGCCACTGTCAGAAGCAGAGTCGCCGGAATCGTTTTCTTTAACTCGCCGGCCACGGCTTTTCCTGTTTTATAGGATTCTCCCAGATCTCCGTGGAAGAATTCATTCAGCCATCTTCCATACTGCACGGCAAAGGGATCATTCAGGCCAAGCTCTTCCCGTTTTAATTCCAGTGCCTCTTCCGAAACACGCATACCGGATTTTTTCAGTGCCACCATTGCCGGATCTCCCGGCGAATGATAAACCAGTAAAAAAGAAAGGAACGTAATTCCGATCAGCAGAAGTATTGTTTTTCCGATCACTGTTAACCATTTTTTTATCATGCTATTCCTCTACTTTACCGCGCGGAGCATAAAAAGCGGGGTCGATGCAAAATTAATTTTTTCTACATCATCCCAGACTTTTTTCCAGACCTCCCTGTCTGCCGTTGCTTCGCAAAAACCAGCCCGACGAATCATCCTCAGATCTTCTGTCGGACGCGCGCATCTGCTCAGAATCAGATTTCTGGCGATTTCTTCCATCTTATACGCTTCATCATATGCATTGAAATCAAAAACTTCTGCATCCTCTACATTTCTGTGATCCTCTTCGAATGCATTCTTCTGTTTGTCATCAAAAAGATAGTTATACCATCCTGCATCAAAATTTAAAAGAATGCCTCCTTTTTTCAGAACACGGCACCATTCCTGATATGCCTTCTGCGGTTCTTCCAGATTCCAGGTGAGATTTCTTGTTACAATTACATCAAAACTTCCGTCCTGTATGTTTTCTAGATTCTGCACATCTCCTCTCATCCATGTGATCCTGGAAGCATACGTTCCCGCATTCTGCATAGCATGGTTCAGCATTTCCTGCGTATAATCTACCGCGGTCACATCATACCCTCTTTTTGCCAGGCTAATGGCGAAAAATCCAGGACCAGTTCCCATATCGGCTATTTTTATCTTTTTATCCTCTGGAATTTCTTTCAATATGACATCCATCCAGCTCTTTTCATTGCTGTGATTCAGTTCATGACAGACAACATCCGAATAGCTCTCTGCCCGGCGTGTCCAATATTCTTCTACTTCTTTTAACATTTTCATAGTCTGTCTGTTCTTTTCTATCTGTAATTAAAGTCAAAATCCTCTTGCAGGTCTGCTGCAAAAGGATTTTGGAATTGATTTGCAGGAAGCAGAGGAAAACGCCCCGAAGCGGAGGAATGGCGGCGATTTACAGCTGTTCCCGCATCCTGCGCGTCAAAAAGTGCGGAACTTTCTGACGTTACAGGATCAAAAATTTTTGACGTAAGCATAATAACATAAAAAAAACGCTAAAATAAGCCCCTCTGGGGGATATTTTTCGCGTTTTTTCAAATTTTTTTTTAATACAACCACTATTTTGCCCATCTCAATTACTTGCGTAAATTCGATGGACACGTCTTATATCCCCATAGCTAAAGCCTTAACTTGACCCATATTTATACAAGATAATTTCGATAAGCAAGCAATGAATATAGTACATCCAGTCCTTGCCAGATAGAACGTACTCCGGGCATACCATCGCTCGGAGCACCTTTCGTCCCTCCAAGAACTCCCAGATCATAAATTGCTTCTTTAAGTGAATACGCTTCAGGAATTTCCTTGCTTTTTCTTGCGCAACAACATAATACTTTCCATTCCTCTTCAGCAAATACGATCCCACTTGAAATTTCCGGACATATTTTCCCAAGATAAGTCAGATTTAATATCTGCATTGCAATGACAGAATATAATAACGTCAGAAAGCTTAATCTCCCATATTCCCTTGCCTGGTTCTTTTCTATTTTGCATCCACTCTTTAATATAAAATGAAACCGTTCTATCTTCCATCTGTGTGCATAACACTGTACCAGCTTTTTTATTTCTTTTTCGCTCTTTACCGTTACCGTTGTCAGCCGTGACATGTGACAATAGGCGGTAATACATAACGCCAGAGCGTGTCTGAAAAAGGCTTTTCGCAGGCTGCGAGTCCCGTTTGTGGGAGATTTTGTCCGAATGAAGGTAGCGTAGCGTGCTACGGCAACTGAATGAGGGCAAAATGCACCGCAAAGTGGTGCTTGCAACACAGCATGTTCACGCTTGAATCACGTTCTTGCGCACCTGAACAGCAAGTGTTCAGGTGCTGAGGAAATAGCAATGAATCGTGTTCCTGGTTTTTGCCGGTCTTGCTATTTTCGTAGGTGGGTGATAAAATGACGATAGATCGTGAGATCAAAAAGGGAGGAATGTTGTGGGACGATTCTTTAATTCGAAGGTCAATGCGTTTCAGGATGTGTTAAACTCCAAAATATATATCGATAAAACAGGATTACTGGAATACACCAACAGTGTGATAGACACAACATCAAAGTTTATCTGCAACAGCCGACCCAGAAGATTTGGAAAATCAATCACGGCGGATATGCTCACTGCGTATTACAGCAGAAGTCTGGATACGGAAGAAATTTTCGAAAAACTTGAGGTCGGAAAAACAGCGGATTTTCGAAAGCATCTGAATCAGTACGACGTGATTCATATTGACATTCAGTGGTGTATTGAGCCGGCCGGAGGTGCAGATCAGGTAATCACTTTTATTAACAAAAATGTGATTGAAGAGCTGCGTGAAACATATGAAAAAGAATTATCGGAGGGAACATCGTCGCTTCCGGATGCGTTGTCACAGATCAGTGCAAAAACAGGAAAAAAGTTTATTCTGATTCTGGACGAGTGGGATGTACTGATTCGAGATGAGGCGGCAAATCAGAAAATACAGGATGAATATATCAACTTTTTGCGAGGGCTTTTTAAGGGAACGGAACCTTCGAAATATATTCATCTTGCATATCTGACTGGAATCCTGCCGATCAAAAAAATAAGGACACAGTCTGCACTGAACAATTTTTCAGAATTTACAATGCTGGATGCGAAAGTTTTTGCAAAATACACTGGTTTTACAGAAGAAGAAGTGCAGGCGCTCTGTCGGACATACAACAGCGATTTTGAAAAAGTAAAGCGCTGGTATGACGGATATCTGCTGGAAGAGTATCAGGTTTATAATCCAAAAGCAGTTGTAGAGGTTATGACCTGGAATAAATATCAGAGCTACTGGTCAGAAACGGGCACGTATGAATCAATTGTACCGATGATTAACATGAATTTTGATGGTCTGAAAACGGCAATGATTGAACTGCTGGCAGGCGGATCTGTGAAGGTAGATACTTCAACGTTTCAGAATGATATGATAAACTTTTCCGATAAGGATGATGTGCTCACATACCTCATCCATCTGGGGTATCTGGGATATGATCAGCAGCAGGAAACAGCGTTTGTGCCAAATGAAGAAATACGGCTGGAACTGACGAAGGCGGTAAAAAGAAAAAAATGGAATGAATGGATTTCGTTTCAGAGAGAATCGGATGCACTGCTGGATGCGACACTGGATGGAGATGCGGAAAGCGTTGCTGAAAAGATAGAAGAAATTCACATGGCCTATACATCTGTAATTCAGTATCACGATGAAAATTCATTGAGCAGTGTGATTTCGATCGCATATTTAAGTGCTATGCAGTATTATTTCAAACCTGTCCGTGAAATGCCGACAGGAAGAGGATTTGCAGATTTCGTGTTTTTACCGAAACCGGAATATATACAGCAGTACCCGGCGATGGTTGTGGAATTGAAATGGAATAAGAGTGCACAGACAGCGTTGAATCAGATCGCGGATAAAAAATATCCGGAGTCTTTGCGACAGTATACGGGAGAAGTTCTGCTAGTGGGAATCAATTACGACAAGAAAAGTAAAAAACATGAGTGTGGAATTGAGAGCTATGAAAAATAGGAGGAATCTGTATGAAAAGATGTAGTTACTGTGGCAAAAAAATAAACGGAAGTGTTGGATTTTGCAGTGATGCATGCGAAAGCCGCTATAAAAAAGTAATGGAAAAAGATGGACCTAAAGTTAAATATTTTATTTCCGGTATTATTTTAGGATTCCTGGTGATGTTTTATGGAATTATATCAAACAGCAGCTTCCTGATAGGGATGGGAAGCATAGTAATAGGAATTGATGTTGTTTTCTTTCCGTTTACCACGCCGGAAACAACCGCTTTTTTGGGATATCAAAAGGCAAAATTAGTGGGCCGCGTAGCAGGTATATTCCTGATAGCAGTTGGAATATGGGTGGGGACTATTCACTGATGAACAGAGATGCAGAAGCTGCCGCATTAACGTGCGGCAGCTTATTTTTACAGCAATTCCGCTTTCTTTTGGATCATTGCCAGAAATACCAGCGGTTCTTTTCCGCTACAGGAAACGGCATGGCCGCTGCCGTCCTCGCAGAACGTCGTCATGCCCGCCTGCACCGGATATGTTTTGTTATTATCCTGATATATTCCCTCCCCGGACAGAATGTGATACACTTCCGTCTCGCCGTGATGCTCATGGTACGGGAGCTCATCGCCCGGTAAAATCGTTACTTTTGCAAAGAGTGTCACCTTTCCGGAAAGGCGTTCGCCTTCCAGCAATTTTTCTGTTGTGTGTCTGTCTGCCATTGTTCACGTCCTCGTTTTCGTAATCTTTCCTCTGTCAATCTCCACCGTCGTATCGCACAGTGCCGCGATGTCTTCCCGGTTGTGGCTGGCCAGAAGAATCGTTTTTCCTTCCTCTTTTAACTTCAAAAACAGCTGCCGCATCTCCTGCACGCCCTGGTTGTCGAGACCGTTCATCGGTTCGTCCAGGATCAGGAGAGAAGGTTCTTCCATAATCGCCTGTGCAATGCCGAGACGCTGGCGCATGCCGAGCGAATACTTGCCGACATGCTTTTTCGCTTCCGGATCCAGTCCGACTTTTCGGATAGCCTCATCGATCTCCTTTTTCCCGATCTTCCTGCGGATGCCGGCGAGAAACTGCAGATTCTGTCTGGCGCTGTATCCCGGAAGAAAGCCCGGCATCTCGATGATGGCGCCAATACTCTCCGGCGCTTCAATCTCTTTCCCGATCTGTTTTCCATCCACCAAAACCGCTCCATCGTCCACCCGAAGAAATCCACAGATGCATTTGAACAGAACCGTCTTGCCACTTCCGTTTCTTCCGATCATTCCGTGAATTTTTCCTTTTTCAAAGCTCAGGCTGATCCCGTCCAGCGCCGCGTAGCTGCCAAACTTTTTTGTCACGTTTTCTATTCTTATCTTTTCTTCCATTCTTTCAGATTTCCTCCACAAAGTTCAGATCCTTTTTCCGAATCCCGAGATACGAGAGGATCGTGCATGCGCCGATGACAATCGCAAAGACACTGTAAACATATGCCATCGACGGCCCGTTTCCATACCCCTGCCACTTGTAGCTCGCAATGTTCATCCAAAGCGGCGGCGCGCAGTAATAGCCGATTGTGATGTTGGAAAATTTGCTGAGCAGAAGCGCGGTGAGTGCGATGCCGCAGTTGATGACGATTCCAAATCCCCTGTGTACCAGAAAATTTCCGGCATAACTCACAACGCCTGTCATAACCGACAGGCACCAGATTGCAAGCATTGTGAGCCCCATTGCCTCCTGCGGCGAAAATCGCGAAAGGATCAGATAATCCAACGGTTCCTGGTCAAAGGTATATGCCGCATTCGTCTGAGCCAGCGTACTGATCACCTTCCCCCATCCGGTTTCCCACCCTACATTCGGAAACACAAGCAGTACCGGAATCATACTTAAGCATATGGTGTAAAAAAAGGAAACAACCACAATGTATAGCATGTTTCCCCAAAACCAACTTTTCCGCCCGGCCCGCAGAATCTGCCACCCGCTGTTCGGTTCCAGAAACGGAGCATCACAGAAAAGCAGCAGAGCCCCAAGAACGATGATAATCTGGTCTCCATTATATCTGGTCATAAACGGCAGCATCCAAAAAGTCACATCAACTCCGGTCTGCTCGCAGAAGCCTCGAATACCCACCGTCATTACATGAAAAAGGATCGCAATCCACAACAGCGCAACATAAAACCGTGGTGTTGTGAATGTTTTCCGCAAACGTATCTGACATACCCGAAGGCTCATCCGTATTCTATCCATTCTGCGCCCTCCTCTTTACCACTTGTACGAAAATTACACCTTCCATCCCTGTAAGAATAAGGAAATAACCAGCTATCACAAAAAAGTCTTTAAAATTCCGTATACTTCCCCCATGGAGCTGGTACCACCTCATCTGGCCCGGCAGCTGCAGCGCTTCTGCTACAAGCTGGCTTGCATAATAAAAAAGAGCCGGTGTGCTGACCAGCACGAACAGATTTTTTATTTTCCCCGATATCATAAGCGCAAAAACTGCCATAAATGCATATTTGACAGCCTCAACTCCAAATCTTGCGGCAAGGTAAAACGGCAGAACGAGTCCATTTCCATAGCTTAAACCGCCTGTTAATGTTTCAAGCTCTTCTTTTTTTATCCACGGTATTTTTAATGCCAAAACGCCATAAACAACTGCCATTCCCAGAAAAATGCTGATCACAGAGCCGAAAAAGGCAACCACCAGATGCGACCAGCAATATGCTGTTCTCCCTATGCGTGTCTCAATGCATCTAAGATAGCCATTTCTGCTGTCTTCCCAATAGCTCAGCGCAAACGGCAGCACAGCCAGCACAGAAAACACTTCAAAAAATGCACCCACACCATGGCTGCTGACAACCAGGTAATATACCGATACATTCCACCGGCTCTGCATTGCTTCCTGACTGATGTTCAACACAGTAACCAGTATCGCACCTGCGATGGCAAAATAAAATTTTCCTGATAAAAACATTCTTTTAAAATCCATTTTTATCATTCGAAAAAAATTCATGAAAGATCACCTTCTTTCTGTTTTGATTTTCGAGATGGTTTTATCGGTTGATATATTCCATCCCTTGAAACTTCTCTTCGCCTCTATAAAAGATGTGACCCCGCTTAGCCCGGAGCCACATCTTTCACAAAAGTAATTTATTCTTTGAGTAAATCATAAAGCTCAGACAAACTCACCCCGCAATTTCCCGTCCATCCAGTGCATTGATGTAAACATACTGTTCGATCTCATCTTCTATAAATCGAAACTGCCACGCAGGAATCATATCACACATCCAATGCCCTGTTTCATTTCTTCCCGTTGTCATCGGGTAATAAATCAGTTTCATCTGATCCAGCGTAATCGGCTCGGCAATTGCCAAATCATACTTATTTCTCAGCGTTTCCAAAATAATATCTTTTTCCGCAAGAGATACCGGTTCCTTTTCCCGAATAGCATAGTGATTAACTGCTTGAAGATATTGAATTCCGCCCTCCGTTATAACAGCCTGTATTTTAGATGACGGAATATAAAGATCATCCTGCCGGTTAATTTCATTGCATAATACGGGAACCCCATTTAGATAGCTCTGAAAAAACAGCAGGAAACAGTCATCTGCTTTTGACCACTCATATTTCTGAATCTTCTGAGGCTTTAGCAATTCTCCATTCTCGATTGCCTGTTCCATTAATTCCTGCTGTTTTTCCATCTGTTTATACGAAAAACTGTATTTACTGGTCAATTCAACCTTTTCCCAGTCTCCAATCCATCTAACAAACTCTTTTCCCTCCTCTATCAGCTTTTCTTCGTCTTCCAATGAAATTTCCTGCTCATTGTCTCTGACTAAAATCCCTTCACCATAGGCTGATGTAATATATTCAACAGGTAAATTATAATAAACTTTTTTTCCTTCTTCCGTTTCTACTCCTAATATATTGCTGACAGACACCGTTCCATTTTGATTTTTTAATTGTTCGCCAAGTATTCCCTCATACGAATAACAAACATCCGGCTCTCCTGTGTCTCCTTTTCTTGTTTCCAATCCACTTTCCGGGATTTTCCCAAGTATTTTATTGAACACACTTTCTCCTTGAAATCCATCCACTTCTATCACACATTTTTCAAACTCGTTCCATTTTTTGTCAGGCATGTCAACAACCGCATCAATTTTTGCCTGACTGCCAAGCTGAAAACTAATATGCTCACCATCGCTTAATTCCTGATCATTTTCATGTGTCACATTTGTTTCCGTTTCATCATTGCTGATAGAAATATTCCGTTCTTCTCCATTTTCCTGTTTTTCTACCTGCTGCAAATTTTCTGACTCATTCCCCATATTCTGACATCCTGTAAAGAACAGTAATATCACCATAATTCCCAACACTTTCTTTCCCATATATCCCCTCTTTTCATAATTTCGTTCTTTCTCTTCTGTTACTCGAAGCATAGCGAAATTTTTTTCCATCGTCAACGGATCTGGGATATCATGCTCTATCTGGGATAATCGGTACAGATGGCAAAAAATAAGACTTTGTCCTTTGAAATCCGCATTCTTTTTGCTTCCTTCATACAAACAAAGTCTTTTTTATTGCGTTCTATGAGGTAGGTATCAAAAGGTCTTTTGACACTGATATCATTTTATCGGAAACACTGCCTCTGCGCAAAACAAATCTCCTGTCTCATAATACTTTAACGCGCCACCTACCTTTTGCATCGTCCGTTTTACACTTTTGTGCCCAATCCCGTGGCTGCTTGTATCTTTCTTCGTCGTATTCAAACTTGAATTTTCATTTAAAACAGATTTCTCTATTTTGTTTTGAATCTCCAACCGAAGATATCCCATTTTTTCCTCTACAAAAATTATAATTTCTTTCTTCTCTGTAACTTTCCGCTCTGCTTCAATCGCATTATCCATGAGATTTCCAAACACAGTGCAAAACTCCAAATCATCAATTCCTTCCATTTTGCTCAGAATCGTACATTTCACATCTACTTTTTCACTTCTCGCAAGAGTAATTTTTGTATTAATCATAGAATCCACATAACTGTTTCCGGTCTGAATCAGTGTCTGCACATCTTCAATTTTCTGATTAATTTTTTCCCATACCTTTACCATTTCCGACTGCGGCATGGTCTCCATTGCCTCTTGCAGAGGTAAAAGATAATTTTTCAAATCATGTTTAAATTCTCGTAATTCTTCATTACTTCTCTTAATAATTTCCATACTTTCCTTTGAATATTTCTCTTTTTCTTTCATCAGTTCATATTCTAGCTTTGTTTGATTATCCTTGCTCATTTGCTGTACTATAAAGTACATAATCAGGCACATCAGCCAGATACAGCATACGCACAGCAAAATCCATTTCTGTTCCTGCATCTGCACACTTGGCAGATCTCTTACTACCAAAATCATAGTATCTCCCGCAATAATTGAGAAAACAAGGTTGCATCCCATGACAATCCATTGCCAGCTTATCAGATTCTCTCGTTTAAACAAAAGACTATTTAGTAATTTACCAACAAAAAAATAAGAAATTTTTGATAATAGCACGAGCGCAATTCTTACTGTATCCTGATCTTGAATAAACGATGCAACACTTTCTTGAAGGATAAAACTGCCGCCGAAAAGGATCGCTGTGTTTACCATCATCAATACTGCTCTCGCAACTACCGCTGCAGTAACCTTTCTCAGAACACTTCCCTGTGTACCCACCATCAAATAGACAAAAAGCCAAATCAATGTGATCCACATTTCCCACCTGTCATATAACGCAGGATACTTTTCCAACGCAGGAAAGATTAGCCCAAATAGCACTGCAATTCCCCACAAAACTTTACCTTTTTTCCCTCTGGGTTTCTGCTGCATAAAATCCATGCAGAATTCCAACAAAAGTATGTTTTCCCAAACAGAAATTGCAAGTTCAAAGACCTTCCAAAATGCTGCACTCATTCCATCACCACTCCCATAATTTTCATTCGAACCTGATTCAGATAATTTCTGCTGACAGGAATGCTTTTCCCGTTCAATAGCAGAAGTTCTTTTTCGCGCAACCGATATACATAGTTCATGTTAACCAAATATCCTTTATGGGTCCTTACAAATTTATGCGCTTCTAGTTTTTTCTCCGCTTCTGACATTTTCATCCTTACGCGAATCGCCTCATCCCTCGTATTTTTTTCCCGATAAAAAAGCAGATAGTTCTTCTCGCTCTCCACAAACCAGATATCACGCAATGCAAGTTTTACACTCTGACGCCCTGTCTGCAGTTCTATTTGGGGAACTTTCTTTCCTGCCTTTTTCTGCAGTTCCAGCAACTGCGGCTCCAGTTCCTCATCCAGATGTGCCTTGCGGATAAAAAAGAATGGATGATACACCAATGACTGAAACACCAGATCATCCTTATTCGATACAAACACAATGCAACATTCCCTGTTCCACTTTTTCAGATACGATGCAACCTCAAATCCATTCACTTCCGGCATATCGATATCAATAAAAAAAACAGAAATCTCATCAAGATTTTTGATTCCTTCCAGCATCTCCTTCGCAGATACGTAGCACTCCATTTCCACTGCAATCTTATGTTTCTGACATAAACCTCGAATTCTGATTTCCAGTTTATCTAAAAATGCTTTATCATCATCGCATAAAATTAAATTCATTATTTTCCCCCATACTCTTCTTATCGAAGATTCTACTTCTCAACAGCATACCAAATTTTTTGTTTTCTCTCAAGCAATCCGGGACAACCCGCAGTATTTGGGATAAACCGCAACGCAAAACAACACCCGAATCATTATAATTGTTCCTAAAAAAAGAGACTCCCGTTTCCAGGAATCTCTTTCTTCTTAAATAGAATTGCTGTGTGTTACGCCACGACATCCTCAAACTGCGAATTGTAAAGGTTTGCATAGAACCCATTCTTCGCGAGCAGTTCTTCATGGCTGCCCTGCTCGATGATATCTCCGTCCTTCATGACAAGAATCAAATCCGCATCGCGAATCGTAGACAGCCGATGGGCAATGACAAAGCTTGTTCTGCCCTTCATCAGGTTATCCATTGCTTTCTGGATCTCGATCTCTGTTCTGGTATCAACGGATGAGGTCGCCTCATCGAGAATCAGGATCTTATTGTCTGCAAGAATTGCTCTTGCGATCGTCAGAAGCTGTTTCTGTCCCTGGGATACATTGCTTGCATCCTCATTCAGCTCCATCTGGTAGCCGCCCGGCAGGGTCTGAATGAAATGGTGTGCTCTTGCAGCCTTCGCCGCTGCAATAACTTCCTCATCCGTGGCATCTGGCCGACCGTAGCGGATGTTTTCCATGATACTGCCTTTGAATAGCCATGTATCCTGCAGCACCATACCAAAGGCATCGCGAAGCTCTCTGCGGTTGAAATCCCTGATATTGTGGTCATCCAGAAGAATGGCTCCGCTGTTTACATCATAATAACGCATCAGCAACTTAACCATCGTTGTTTTTCCTGCTCCGGTCGGGCCGACAATGGCAATTTTCTGGCCCGGTTTTACCTTCGCGCAGAAATCATGAATGATGATCTGATCCGGATTGTATCCGAACTGTACATGATCAAAGGTTACCGCTCCTGTTACCGTCCCAATATCAGCCGGATTTTCCGTGGTCTGATCCTCTTCCTCTTCGTTCAGGAATTCAAAGACACGCTCGGATGCCGCCGACATCGACTGTACCATGTTGATCACCTGCGCAATCTGCTGGATTGGCTGGGTAAAGTTTTTTACATACTGGATGAATGCCTGGATGTCACCGATTGTAACCACGTTTCGGATCGCCAGCAGACCTCCGGTCAGTGCCACACAGGCGTAGCCCAAATTTCCGACAAACATCATAATCGGCTGCATCATACCGGATAAAAACTGCGATTTCCATGCGGAATCATAGAGAATGCTGTTGGTTTTCTCGAACTCCTCAATGGTATCCTTTTCACGGTTAAATGCCTTAATTACAAGATGGCCGCCGTAAACCTCCTCCACCTGTCCATTGATGTGACCCAGATATTCCTGCTGGTCACGGAAGAATTTCTGGGATTTCTTCGTCACCAGTCCGATCAGTCCCATAGAAATTGGCAGGATCACAAGTGCGATCAGTGTCATCAGTGGGGAAATACTCAGCATCATGATCAGAACACCGACCAGCGTTGCCACGGATGTGATGATTGTGGTAATGCTCTGATTCAGTCCCTGACCCAGCGTGTCGACATCGTTAGTAATACGTGAGAGCACTTCGCCATAGGTGCGGCTCTCAAAATATTTCATCGGCATGCGGTTGATTTTCTCCGAAATTTCCTTTCGGAGCCGATAGCATACTTTCTGGGTAACGCCGGTCATGATCCAGCCCTGGATGAAGCTGAACAGGGCGCTCATCAGATACAGGCCAAGGGTAAACAGCAGAATTTTTCCGATTTTCGTAAAGTCAATGCTGCCTGTCCCTCTGATTTTTTCCATCAGTCCCTCGGACAATGCCGTTGTTGCTTTTCCGAGGATTTTTGGTCCCGCAACGTTGAACACAGTCGAGCATGCGGCACAGAGCATAACGACAAAAATCGCAATTTTATATTTTCCGATGTACTGTGCAAGCTGTTTGATCGATTTTTTCAGATTTTTCGGCTTCTCGCCCGGCTGCATGCCGCGGCCCATGCCTCCCATCGGTCCTCTTTTGCGCGGCTGCTGATTTCTCTTGTCACTCATGGTCAGCCACCTCACTTTCTATTCCAAGCTCCTTTGCCGAAAGCTGGGATTTTGCAATCTCCTGATAAACCTTACAGTTCTTCAGCAGTTCTTCATGTGTACCTTTTCCGACTACCTTTCCGTCATCAAGCACCAGAATCTGCTCCGCATGGAGAATCGTACTGATTCTCTGTGCCACGATGATCACGGTGCTGTCTTTGACATTCTCCGCCAGTGCTTTTCGAAGCGCCGCATCCGTTTTCAGATCAAGTGCAGAAAAGCTGTCATCGAAAATAAAGATTTTCGGATCCTTTGCAATCGCACGCGCAATCGCCAGACGCTGTTTCTGTCCGCCGGACACATTTGTTCCGCCCTGGGAAATCGCGGTCTCATATTTATCATCTTTTGCTTCAATAAACTCTGTTGCCTGCGCAATCGCTGCTGCTTTTTCGATCTCGGCATCGGTTGCATTTTCTTTTCCGAAGCGCAGATTCGATGCGATCGTTCCCGAGAACAGCACGCCTTTCTGCGGCACAAAGCCAATCTCGTCGCGCAGCTCCTTCATGGTAATGTTTCGGATATCTTTTCCGTCCAGGGTAATCTGTCCGCCCGTCACATCGTAAAGACGTGGAATCAGGTTTACCAGCGTTGATTTTCCGCAGCCGGTACTGCCGATAATTGCCGTTGTCTTTCCCGGCTCCGCCACGAAATCAATATCATGCAATACATCCTCTTCTGCTCCCGGATACCGGAAATTGACATGGCAAAAGCGAACAACACCATTGTGTACGTCTAATTTTTCCGGCGTTTTAGCATCCTGAATCGAAAGCTCTGTCCGGATAACCTCATCGATACGACCTGCAGCAACCGCAGCACGCGGCAGCATGATAGACATCATCGTCAGCATCAGGAAGGACATAACAATCATCATGGCATACGTAATGAACGCTGTCATTGCGCCGACCTGCATCGTACCCTCATCGATTCTGTGTGCACCAAACCAGACAATTCCTACGGTCAGTACATTCATAATCATCATCATGCCGGGCATCATAAAGGTCATGACACGGTTGGTAAACAGTGTCGTTCCGGTCAGCTCTCGGTTTGCCGTATCAAAACGCTCCTCTTCTTTATCCTCTCTTCCGAATGCACGGATAACGGAAAGTCCGGTCAGAATCTCACGGGAAACCAGGTTGATGTTATCGACCAACTTCTGCATCTTTTTGAATTTTGGCATTGTAATAGATACAAGCAGCATGACATAGCTGATAATCACAATAATTGCCAGTACGATAATCCAGCCCATGCCGGCGCCCGTTTTTATCACCTTGATAACACCGCCAATACCAAGAATCGGCGCATACGCAATCATGCGCAGCAGCAGCACCGATACCATCTGGATCTGCTGGATATCATTTGTACTTCTCGTAATCAGAGACGCGGTAGAGAATTTATCCATTTCCGCATTGGAAAATCCGACAACCTTTTTGAATACCTGATCTCTCAGATCGCGACCGATCCCGGCAGCAACACGGGAGGCAAACAGTCCGACAAAAACCGTTACCACCCCCATCAGAAGTGCCATGCCGACCATCTTAAGACCCGCCGTCAGAAGATACGACTTCTGAATCCGGTCGATATCAAGTCCCGCCGCTTTATCTGCGGAAACTGCATAGGCAATTCCCATCGATTTTACCAGCGAGCTTCCCATCGTATCGAGCGTTTTTTCCATGCTATCGCGCATCGAAAGCACGTCATCCTTCTCCATCTGTCCACTCTCGAGCATAGACGCAAAAATCGGACGGACATCCACGCAGGTCACTTCCACCTTGTTTCCATCCTCATCTTCTTTTTCCTGCCGGAAGCTCTTCAGCTCCACATGCATCATCTCTCCGATCTGCTCTATCGTCATGTTTTCAAACACGGACGCATCCTGACCGGTCTGCTGTGCCACGAGCTGTTTGAAGGCAGTTTCTTCCATCGCACCCATCTGGTAATTCATAAGGAGTGCAACGGTCAGCGTTTCATCCGCTGTATCTAGTTCTTTTTCGGAAGCTTTGTTCCGTTCGTAATAGCCGTCCTTTTTCGTATAAAGGCTTTCCCACAAGTCTGCCTCATCATCCGTCATGATAAACTTTGCTGTCTGAAATTCTTCCTCTGTGATTCGTTTCGGTGTAACGTGCTCAACACCGCTGTTCTGAATGCCCACATCGATGATATCAGATGTGTACGACGGGAGCGACAGGTCGCACCACGCCTGGACAAACAAAAGCATAAGAATCACGAGAATCGATTTCCAGTACGGGAGCATATTCTTGAAAATCTTACTCATTTTTTCCCCTTTCTGTCTTTCTCGTACATCGTTTTCGGGTTTCAATTTCTTTTTCTGCAATCTCATAGATACGATCCAGATAAGCAACCAGCTGATCTACATCCTCTTCCTTTAACTGTGACATCACAGAGCAGCCAAAATCCTGCATTCTGTCCCGTACCTCTTCCCCCTTTTTCCAGCCCTTCTCTGTCAGACTGATATATGTATTCCTGCGGTCTTTTTTGTCAACGCTCCGCTCTACATATCCTTTTTCCTCCAGTCCGCGCAGTGTGCGCGACACAGCCGGCGGAAGTGTTTTGGTCTTCGCCGCCAGCTCTGAGCTTGTAATTTTTCCGTTTTCTCCCATTTGCAAAATCGCACCCATAACGGAAAATTCGGAACTGCTGAGTCCCGGAATCAGGTCTGATACGTTCAGTTTTTTAAACTGGTGCACCGCACGAAACAGTTTTTCAAATGCATCTCTCATGTTTTCCCCCTCCTTTTGCCGCAAATGTTTAACAGTGTTATTTATTTACGTGTGTTAAATAATAACACCGTCAAATTTCCGTGTCAAGAAATTTGACGGTGTTTATGTTTTTTTTAGAAATCAGGCCACTCAAATAGAATTTGACAAACGCTGCCATTTTGTTTAGATTAGAAGCAAATACGAAAGGACATCTTCATTCCCATGCCAGGTTTTATTTTACATCTTACCGCAGCCCAAATGCTGTTAAAGCACCTCCCGTCCCACCCGGATTTTCCATATCCGATTTCATCGGTAAATGATTTTCTGATCGGAAATCTTCTGCCGGATGCGACGCAGCAGAAAGAATCCTCCCATTTCCGCGATCCGCTTTACCGCGAAAAAATGATGGTATTCCCGGATCTTACACGGTTTACAGCGAAATACCGTTCACTTCTGCCAGATTCGAGCGCACTGGGATATTATTTTCATCTTTATATTGACCGGAAATTCTTTAAGGATTTCATTCCGCAGATTGTGGAATTTTATAATGCGGATGGAGAAATTACAGATATGAGAGATGAGATTGCAACGGTTTATATCAAAAAATCGCGGACATCCATTCCTTTTTCCAGATATCTCACGGAGGAGTATTATTACGGGGACTATACACGAATGAATACATATCTTATCAACCGCTATTGCATCCCGCTCGATCTCGATCCCAACGTCACGAACCCTGGAATCGCAGAAATTCAGTATGAGAACGTCCAACAGGTACTTGACCTCCTCCATCACTTCCTCTCCGTCCCGCCGGAAGCCGCGCAGGATCTGAAGGTCTTTCCGCTTGAAGAACTGCTTGCGGCACTGGAACAATATGTAGAAGAGTTTTTGGCTGTGCCGAATAAGTATATTTCATAATTCTCCATTCAAAAAGGAGCAGAACCCACACCAGATTCCGCTCCTTTTTCAGAATGTAATTTTTCCGTTTCCTCTTACACTACCTCTTGAACGATCCCTTCTCTGTCATCCGTATCCATTTGTTTTTTTCTTCGATATTCCGTTGGTGTCCTCCCATAATATTTCTTAAATGTTTTGCAAAAATAATCCATATTTTCAAATCCCGTCTCGCCGGAAATTACAGTTATCTTTTTCTCCGTCGTGGCCAGAAGCTTTGCAGCCTCCTGCAGACGATACTTCACCAGATAATGCACCGGCGTATCGTGAAGATATCTTCGGAACAGATTCAATGCCGTACTCTTGCTCACCATAGCCTGCCCGGCAATATCCTCCAAGGTAAGATTCTGTCGGAAATTTTGATGAATATATTGCATCATCAGCTGTGTTCTTCCCTGTGAGGATGCCGTATTTTCTCTTTTTTTCTGCAGCACTTCCGAATCCATGTGCAAATAAAGCAAGTGCCACAATTCCTGCGTCAGAAATAAAGTAACCAGTTCCCGGTCTTTGTCTGATTCCTGCGCTTTGAGAATTTTCTGCATGAGCTCCAGTGCTTCTGCCTGCCATTTTATTTCCCTGCAAAAGACAATGCAGTCCACCTTACACGCCTGTATCGGTGCAATGTATTTTTTGTAAATCAGGCTGTCTGCCGGAGCGAGAAATGTCGGTTTCAGAACGAAATTTGGCACAATCGCATGGCCTTCAGAAAAATAGCGATGCAAAATCTTTGAGTTAATAAAAATGCCCGTTCCCTGTCCCAGTGAAAACTGCTTTTCGCCAACCCAGAAGGTTGCTGTTCCCTCCTGTACAAAAACAAACTCAAACTCCACATGCCAGTGCCATTCTACACAATGAAAATCAAACAACGCAAGATCGTCGTAATACAATTGAAACGGATACTCACTGTTTCCATGCTGTATCGTTTCCATCATGGTTTCATCCGTTTGGATCTTGTTATAAAATGTATTAAATTCCATCTTTCCCCGCCTCCGTTTTTCAGGCACGCCCCTCTCTATTTTACGATATTATACAATAAACAAACGATATATTCCAGTGAAAGCGACACTATTTTACGTTATTATACAAAAAGAATCGTTGTCGCTCCATGGAACACGGTGAACGGCAACGAAACGAACACTACGGCCGCAGCAGTTCTGCCATTTTTAAAAACGGAGTATATCACTATGAAAAAGAACTACCACAAAACCTTAATTGCCTGTTATCTTGGATTTATCACGCAGGCAATTTCTGCAAATTTTGCACCTTTACTATTTCTTACCTTTCACAGAACTTACCATATTTCTCTTGGAAAAATTGCGTTTATCTCGACAATATTCTTTTTCACACAACTTCTTGTCGATTTGTTCTGTGCCAGATATGTCGATAAAATCGGTTATCGCAGGTGTGTCGTTGCTTCTGAGATTCTTTCCGCCTGCGGCCTGATTGGACTTGCCTTTCTGCCCAATATTCTGCCAAATGCCTATGCAGGAATTTTGCTCAGTGCCATGATCTATGCCGCCGGAAGCGGACTGATTGAGGTTCTTGTCAGCCCAATCGTAGAGGCTTGTCCGTTTGACAATAAGGACAGCGTTATGAGTCTGCTTCACTCCTTTTACTGCTGGGGGTCTGTAGGCGTCATCTTACTTTCCACTGCTTTTCTGGCAGTTTTTGGTATGGAACGCTGGCCGATCCTCGCATGTATCTGGGCTGTACTTCCACTGTACAATACGTTTAATTTCCTTTCCTGCCCGATTGAATCACTCACCGGAAGCGAAGAAGGACTTACCATTCGTCAGCTGTGCCGTCTTCCCATTTTCTGGATTTCCCTTGTTCTTATGGTCTGCGCCGGAGCAAGCGAGATTTCGATGGCGCAATGGGCTTCCGCTTATGCCGAGTCTGCATTAGGTCTCTCAAAAAGCATTGGAGACATTGCAGGACCGTGCCTGTTTGCTGTGATGATGGGCATCAGCAGAACCTTCTATGGTAAATACGGGGAAAAAATTGACTTAACAAAATTTATGATCGCATCCGGTACACTTTGCCTGATCTGTTATCTGGCTGCAGCTCTCGCACCATATCCTCTTTTAAATCTTATAGGCTGCGTTGTGTGTGGTTTCTCTGTAGGAATTATGTGGCCGGGAACCATCAGTATTTCATCCTCTAAAATTCCACTCGGCGGAACTGCACTGTTTGCACTTCTCGCCATGGCCGGAGATATGGGCGGTTCCATTGGCCCATTTGTTATTGGATTTGTCACACAAAACACCGGCGACGATCTGAAGGCAGGTATGCTGGCCGGCTGCATTTTCCCTGCTGTACTGATTTTGTCTGTTTTTCTGCTCCGACAAAGGAACGCAGAGCAAAAATAAGCACCGAAGAGATACTGTAACGTGTCTCAGACACAGGAGCCGGACAGTCCGGCTCCTTTTTTTCATGTCTCTGCAATATTTCTCACAACTCCCGAAAACAGAATCGATCCGTCCTGCCCCGTGACAAGAAACAGGAATGGACGATCCAGTACGAAGTCGATTTCGTCGTCCGGTATTTCTGCTGCGGTTTCTGAAACGCCGAGTTCTGTATACGCTGCTCCGGTTACTCCGTTTTCGTCGATTTCAAGCATGGCGGCGTGGTCTGCTTTGCTCAGGTATAAATTCTCTTTGTCCCCTGTTAATGGGCTGAAATCTGCCAGATCCGCATCCAGTGCATCCGTTACACCCAGTGCGCGCACCGTTTCGATCAGGTCTGTTTTCTCCGATACTTTAAATTTAGGAACAGACAGGTTCACCATAGGGGAATACCAGTTATCACTGCTTTCATCCCGCCGTATAACCTTCATCAGATCCGGATCCGATACCAGTTCATTGACATCGGTATTTTCATCCGGAAGCAGGAAATACATGGAGCCGCTGTCCTGAAGGCTAAGGCTGACTGCACGGAAATGTTCGCCCTGGTAGACATCCATCCATTCCGTTTTCTTCATCATGTCCACAGTGGTATCTCCCGCAGCTCCGTGGAAGGTTTCCTTCTCTGTATTTACTTCCCAGAAATTCTCCCGCCACATCGCCTTATAATAGATGGTTGATACCAGTTCAAATACCGTTTCCGGGGCGATCGCCATATTTTCGGTGTATTCTTTTAAAAGCCCTCCGGTATTATCATCCGTCCAGGTCCGCAGAGCCTGATTCATCTCTTCCGATCCGGGAGTCCCACGGAAGGTCGATGCATAATACTGTTCCGCCAGCCGCTGCAGCGTTGTGTCATTGTATGTTTCCTCACCATCCAGCCACAGCGAATTTGCCAACACACTGTTCAGCGCGGGCGTGTCTGCATAATTGCTTTCCCAGAGTGAAGAAACATTTTCCCGCAACGTATCCATATCCTGAGCGCCAAGCATGTCGAGAATCTGCTGCCGCGTATTTCCATCCGAAGTTTCCGCCAGCATCGCAAACGCGATATACAGATTGATCGGCGAGCAGACGGTATTTTCATCTTCTGAAACCAGCATTTGTTTCATCAGGTTCTGATAATATGCATCCATTCCCGACTGCAGTTCTGCTGATTTTGCTGTCAACTCCCGGTACGAATCCCACCAGTCCCAGTGTGCATCGCTTTCCATGAATTTCTGTGCATCCATTGTCCGCTCCACAGATGCCGGATAAGCCGCCAGAACCGTCGTTACCCCCGACGGATAACGGACTGCAGAACCCTCCCGACCGTTTCTCCATGTCGCAACCCCCAGCACAGCTCCGCCGATGATCACCGCGCAGGCTGCGGCGGCCGTCCATTTTTTCCATACGCCTCTTCGCGGGTGGCGATCACTCCGTGCTTTTTCCACCATACCAGGCTCCAGATTTCCCAGCACTTCAAACAATTCTTCTTTCTTCATAATTCGAACCCCCTTTCCGTCAAGTGTGTATGCAATTTTCCACGGATCCGGTTTAATGAAACTGAAATATAATTTTCACTTCTTCCCAGCCGCTCCGCGATTTCACCGATACTGTCTACATACCAGTACCGCAGGACAAACATGCATCGTTTCTCCTCCGGCAGCTTCTGCAGAAACTGATTGATCTCCGCGATCAGTTCTTTCATCTCCCACTGCCTCTCGATATCATCTTTTCCCGAAACACATTCTTCCAGCTCGTCCAATACCGCATCCATCTGACTTTCTCCGCGTTTTTTGCGATGCATTTTTCTATACAGATCAAACGAAAGATTTCTCGTTATTTTTCCAAGAAATGTGGATAACAGAGACGGCCGGTGCGGCGGCATAGCGTTCCACGCGTGAAGCCAGGTGTCGTTGACACATTCTTCTGCATCCGCCGGATTCTGCAGAATATTCTGTGCAATGGACGTACAGTATGTACCATATTTCATCGCAGACTCGCTGATCGCTGTTTCGTTCCTGTCCCAGTACATTTGGACAATATGAGTATCCTCCATATGGAAATCCCCCCTTTCACCTATCATCACGCCATTTTGCAGAAAATCTTACACTTTTCAAAAGAAATTTCGGTTCAAAAAAGGGCGTGACCAAAGCCACGCCCTTCCATTCTTTTATTTTCTTTATGCCAGAATCGGTTTCAAAGCCTCTGCGAGTTTTTCTTTCTCTGCTTCTGCCTCTGCCAGATCCTTACCAAGTGTTGTGTAGTATACTTTGATCTTCGGCTCTGTTCCGGACGGGCGGACGATGACGGTTTCACCGTTTGCCAGCTTGTAGATCAGAACGTTTGCGGATGGGAGTCCTGTTTCTTCCGGTTTCTCGTAATCGGTTACTTTGACAACAGCGGAACCTGCGATCTCGGTCAGCGGCTCTTTTCGAAGGCCATCCATAATACCGGCCATCTTGTCCATTCCGCTAAGTCCCGGGAACTCGAAACTGTCTACTTTGTTCAGGTAGCGGCCATACTCGGCATAGATCTCTTCCAGTCTCTGTTTCAGAGAGCTTCCGATGCTTCTGTAGTAAGCTGCCATCTCGCAGATCAGCATGGAGCCGATGACTGCGTCTTTATCTCTTACATACGGGCCAGCCAGGTATCCGTAGCTCTCCTCGAATCCGAAGATGAAGCGGTCTACTTCGCCGTCTGCCTCCAGGTTTGCAATCTGATCGCCGATCCATTTGAATCCGGTCAGAACGCTGCGGAGCTCTACGCCGTAGTGCTCTGCAACTGCATCTGCCAGCGGTGTAGACACGATGGATTTTACAGCAACCGGTTTCTCCGGCATGGTGCCTTTCTCGATGCGGCCTGCGCAGATGTAGTCGAGAAGCAGAACGCCGACTTCGTTTCCGGTTACCAGCTCATAGCTTCCATCCGGGCATTTCATGGCGATACCAACGCGGTCTGCATCCGGGTCGGTTGCCAGCATCAGGTCTGCGCCGGTCTCTTTTGCAAGATCCAGGCCTTTTTCCAGTGCTGCAAAGATTTCCGGATTCGGATAGCTGCAGGTTGTGAAGTATCCGTTCGGATACTCCTGCTCCGGAACGATGGTAATATCGGTGATGCCGATGTCTTTTAATACGCGCGTAACCGGTACAAGACCAGATCCGTTCAGTGGGCTGTAAACGAGCTTCAGTCCGGCGGTTTTACACAGACCCGGACGAACCTGACGGGATTCGATTGCTTCATACAGGGCATTCTTGCAGTCATCGCCGACGAAACGGATCAGTCCCTCTTCTACTCCCTGTGCAAACGGCATATATTTTACGCCGGTCAGGATGTCGGTCTTCTGAATCTCTGCGTATACGATTGCAGCAGCATCGTCGGTCATCTGGCATCCGTCCGGACCGTAGGCTTTGTAGCCGTTGTATTTTGCCGGGTTATGGGATGCAGTGACCATGATACCTGCGTTGCAGTTATAGTAACGGGTTGCAAAGGAAAGTGCCGGTACCGGCATCAGTGCATCGTAAATTCTGACTTTGATTCCGTTTGCAGCCAGAACGCCTGCTGCTGTTTTTGCGAAAACATCGCTCTTGATACGGCTGTCATAGCTGATGGCTACGGTCTGGTTTCCGCCCTGTGTTTTTACCCAGTTTGCAAGGCCCTGTGTTGCCTGACGCACTACATAAATATTCATACGGTTTGTTCCTGCGCCAAGTACACCACGAAGTCCTGCGGTTCCGAATTTCAGAGATACAGCAAAACGGTCCTTGATCTCCTCATCGTTTCCTTCAATCCGTGCCAGCTCCGGGTTCAGATCTGCGTCTTCCAGATCAGCTGCCAGCCATCTCTTATACTCTTCCAGATACATATCTTTTTCTCTCCTGTTCTATTCTTTATTTGTAACTATTCAGAGCCATGCGAAACGGAAGAAAATCGCGAATCATGCTTGCATGAATGCGCGGTTTTCTGGAATTTCATATGGCGAGAAGCAACATCGAAATGCAGCGCAAGCGGAATCGAGATGGGGTTCTGAATAGTTACCTTTCTTTTATGTCTCACTCTTATGTCCCCATGTAGCGCCACATAAATGTATGTATAGTCATAATATACCATAACTGTCCCAAAACAGCAATTATTTTGGGTAATTTAAGCAAAATTTTACCGATTCTTTTTCTCTTTTTTCGACTCTGTCCGCTGTTTTCAGACAGAACAGGACAAAGAAAAAGCGAGGACCCCAATAACGATTCCCGCTTTTTGTCTACCTTATGAGGGCAAGCCATACCGCAAAGTGGCGCTTTCAGATTGCGGAAATGGTTTTTCAAGCATGCTCCGGTCTGTGATTATAGTCGAATCCGCATTTTTCCAGAAATGCCCGTGCGATCACTGTAGCGCCGATCTGGTTCGGATGGATTCGATCCCAGGCGATGTAGGAGGAATGGCGGTACTGGAAGTAATCGTTGAAGACGGCCTGCAGGTCGATAAAGCGGCAGCCGTATTTCTCAGCCAGCTCGCTGCAGATCGCGCCGTAGGTGTCCATGCGTTTTCTCATCCAGTCCTCCCCATTTGGCTCCATGTAGTATGGGGTCATGAGGAAAATTCCTTTTACATTATCTTTTACGGAAAGAATCATCTTTTCGACGTTGGAACGGTACTCCTCCGGCGATACCTGCTCGTCCGGGATGGCCGGGCTGTCGAACTGTCTCCAGACGTCGTTGATGCCGATGCAGATGGATACCCAGTCTGGTTTTAATGATACGACATCGCGTTCGAAGCGCTGCAGCAGGTCACGGCTTGTGTTTCCACTGATACCGGAGTTTGTCACGCGGAGATATACCTCCGGGTAGAATGCTGCAAGCATGTTTTCGACGATTCGGACATAGCTCTTTCCGACATTTTCAAATAAACCTTCCCCCACCGGCTGTGCACTCTCCATATCCGTTACGGAATCTCCTGCAAATACAATCCGGTCCATGTGATTAAAAATCATTTCTTTGCCTCCCTTGGTCATAATAATAGATCAAAAAAACTTCCAAATCCCATTATAATCTTGTAATTTCGACGGTACAAGGCAGATTTTGTAAATTTAAAGCGATCCAGACAAAAAAACGACTGCGAAGCACCGTTTTTCAGCGCCCCGCAGCCGGGAAATTTCTTTTTTTGCAACGATTCAGAGCCATGCGAAGCCGAAGAAAAATCGCGAAACACGCTTGCATGAATGAGCAATTTTTCCGGAGTTTCATATGGCGAAAAGCAACATCGAGATAAGGCTCTGAATCGTCACCATTTTTTTAGTGAATAACGCTCAGTTTTCAATCCCATCCATATACGCATTGTAAATCGCCGGATCAATATTCTCCTCAATCGACTTATACACGCTCTTCGATGCCTTTCGGATCTCCGCCCTTGTCTCGTCATCCAGAGTCAGAATCTTCGTTCCGCTCTCCTCAATCGTCGCGATCTTGTCGGCGATACGGGCATCGGACTGCTCTCTTGCGTACTCGGTCGCAATCTTTGCGGCCTCTGTCATGATCTCCTGCTCGTCTGCAGGCAGATCCTTGAAGAAATCGTCGTTGACAATCAGGGAAATCAGATGCGGCAGATGGTTCGTTTCCACTACGTAATCCTGCTGCTCATACAGATTATTCGAAACGATGACCTCATACGGGTTCTCCTGCGCATCAATCGTGTGCTGCTGCAGGCCGATGTAAACCTCACTGAAGCTCATCGGCGTCGGGTTGGCACCGATGGCTTTCCAGAATGCCAGATGGTAGCTGTTCTCCATGGTACGGATCTTCTGGCCCTTGAAATCCGAAAAGCTGTAAACCGGCTTATTCGTACTCATGACACGAAATCCCTGATCCGCCATACCGAGCAGGTGATAGCCGCCCTCTGTGTAAACATTACTGATCAGCTCGTAAAACTCCGGATTATCAATCTTCTCACGGCATTCATCGAGAGAATCAAACACACACGGCAAATCAAACACAGCAAGATCACCCATAAAGGAAACCTGCGGTGCCGTATTCTGTACGACAAACGGAATATCACCATCGGCACACGTTTCAAGCAGATCGCGGTCGCCGCCGAGCGTTGAGTTTGCGTAAACCTGAATTTTCATCCTTCCATCGCTCAGCTCTGAAATCTCTTCCGCAAACTTCTCAGCGAAGATCTGCGTTACCGTGTCCTCCGGGCTCGCCGTTGCCAGCGGCCAGGAATAGCGCTGTGTCGTCTCTCCATCGGAAGAGCCGCAGCCGGCAAGCGATGCGCCAAGCGCAATGACAGCGGCAAGTGCCGTCACTTTTCGGAAAAGCTTTTTCTTTTTTGTCATCTTTTTCATCGTCCTTCGCTCCTCCCTATAAAATTCCAATCGAAATTGCCGGAATAAATGTAATCAACAGCAGTGCCGCGAGGAAGAAACCGATCATCGGCATAGCCTTCTTTGCGATCTGCATGACCGGAACCTCGGTCAGGGAGCTTGCCACGAACAGGTTGACGCCGATCGGCGGTGTTACGAAACCAATCGCAAGGTTGACAACCATGATGACACCAAACTGAATCGGATTCATGCCGATCGCCTGTACAATCGGCAGAAGGATCGGCGTCAGAATCAGAATCGCCGGTGTCGTATCCATAACCATTCCGACAATCAGCAGGAATACATTGATGATCAGAAGGATCGCAACCGGGCTGTGGAAGTTGTTCAGGATAAACTCGCTGACCGTCTGCGGTACCTGCATCAGCGTCAGCACACGGGAAAATGCCGTCGATGCCGCCAGAATAAACAGGATCGGGGTGAAGGTACGAATCGCCTCAACCAGAATGGACCAGATGTCGCGGATGCGGATACTCCTGTACACAAAAAGGCTGATGATCAATGCATAGAATACGGAGATAACAGCCGCCTCAGTCGGGGAAGCGACACCGCTGTAGATACAGCCAAGGATGATCACCGGACTGAGCAGTGCAAAAAAGCTCTCTTTTAAAACGCGAAGCAGGCCTTTGTCATGCAGCACTTTGACTTCTGCATGGATCTTCTCTTTGTCCTCCCCATACCGTTTGCAGTGATAAACGGCATAAACCATCAGCAGCAGACCGATCATCAGACCCGGTACAATTCCGGCAAGGAACAGGTCACTGACCGAAGCGCCGGAAGCCATACCGTACATGATGAACGGAATACTCGGGGGAATGATAACGCCAAGGCCGCCGGCAACTGCCACAATCGCTGTGGAGAATGTCAGATCATAACCAAGGGTAGTCAGAATCGGGATTGTCATGCTTCCGACAGCGGCAACGGTCGCCGGAGCGGAACCGGAAATCGCACCGTAAAAAAGGCAGGTGACGATAACGGCGCACGGCATACCTGCGGTGAATTTTCCGAGAAAATAGGCAAAGACATCAAACAGTTTTTTGGAGATGCCCCCCTTAGCCATGATGATACCGGAGAGGACGAACATCGGAACTGCCAGCAGAGGGAAGGAATCGAGTCCTCCGAACATGGCACGGATCAGATATTTGGCTCCTACCGTAAAAGACGGGTCAAACACCGACGGAAGCACAGATGTGATTCCAAGGGTAATCGATACCGGAACAGCGATGACCAGCAATGCAACAAAAATCAGAAATAATACTACGACCGGCATTAGCGTTCCTCCTCATTCGAATTTTTAATCGTATGGATGCGGTTGTCGATACCCGCGTTCAGAGCATTTTCTGTGGTGTTATCTGCTCCGGCATTTGCCTCAATGAAGGATTCCGGCGTATTTCGCTCCGGATGGGCCGGGTCGAAAACGTTCTCACCGCGTGCCACACGGAACTCGATCATCCACCGCTGCAAAACACGGAATGCAACCAGTACAAAGGAGACAAGCGGTGCTGCCTGGATAAAGTACATCGGGATTTTGCAGGCCGGGGAAAGCTGGCCGCTTTTAACTGACGACATCATATAAGAAAAAGCAAACGGAATCATATAGATGAAAAAAATCAGTTCAAACGTATGATTCACAATTTTGAAAACGGCTTTTCCTCTCCGCGGAAAAATCGCAACAAACTGCTCGATCTTGATGGAAAGGCATTTTTTGCTGCAGTAGCTGACGCTTAAAAAACCGCACCAGATAAAAATATATCTGGTCAGCTCTTCCGACCACGACAGCGACATGCCAAGGACGTAGCGGCAGAAAACCTGAATTCCCATGATCAGCGTCATGGCGATCAGACCGATCACAAGAAGAAATTCTTCCAAGTTTTCATCCAGCCAGTGAAATACTCTCTTCATAAAAGGCATACCTCCGTTAAATTTATAACAGAACAATAATACAAAAGGGACATCGGCATCAACAGCAAAGCTAAAAATACCGGTGTCCCCCAAAGAAAAAACGGTTACATGGCTTTGTGAAGCAGATCCAGAACGGTGCTCAGATCATTCACACCCATCTGACCCGGTGCGGATGCTTTCTTCGCCGCGCCGAAGGTCATGGAAGAACCAAACACCTCACCGCAGAGACGGCTGATTACACCGGTGCCTGCCATAGACATGGTGATGATCGGTCTGTCCGCATAATTGGTGGTCATTTCCTCTGTTGCTGCAAGCAGGGTCAGAACGTCTTTCTTATTCTGCGGCATAACAGCGATCTTCGGAATGTCTGCGTTCATATCCTGCATCTTGCGCAGTCTGTAGATGATGTCTGCTTTTGCAGGAGTTTTGAAGAAATCATGGTTAGAAGCAACAACCTTTACGCCTGCAGCGTGTGCGCCGTCGATGATTTTCTTTACGATCTCATCTCCGGTGAAGATCTCAACGTCGATCAGATCAACGTATCCGGTCTGTGCTGCCTTGATGTTCAGCTCAGCGTATGCTTCCGGCTCGATAGCTTTCTCGCCGCCCTCTTTGGAGGTACGGAACGTCATCAGAATCGGAATATTGCCGAGTGCTGCACGAAGGTCTTTTAATGCATCTTCTACCTGTGCGAAGTCGAATACGCCTTCAAACCAGTCTACACGCCACTCTACAACGTCAACCGGAATCGAATGGAAGGTTTTTGCTTCTTCGATGATATCGTTTTTGGTAACTCCTACGATCGGAACGATGATCTTCGGTGCACCGGCACCGATTTCAATATCACGAACTTTTACTGTATTCATGTGTTTTTCCTTCTTTCTTCAATATTAACCCTGACTTTTCTTTTGCAGGCTTTTCTTTTTCACGCTCGGATTACTTGGCTCTTCGTACTCCGCAATCCTTAATCTCATTTTAGTTGTCCTGCTGCGCAAGTTCAACCATTTTTTTATAGCGAATGTTTACAAACAGTCCAAGTGCAACGCCAACTGCGGTCAGAACGATGTTCATGGTCATAACGCCGGACGGCTGCATTTTAGATGCTGCGGTCAGGATGGTGTAGTTGCAAAGAGAAGATGCAATCATAACCAATGCGGTTACGGTTCCTTTGATTTTCGGGAACAGCATATTGCAAACGGAAGTTGCGATCTGAAGCAGTCCGCCTGCGCCTGCCCATCCGATAATGAAAGCACCGGCAATCATCAGCGGTTTGCTCTGTCCCATCAGGACAGCAATCATAGTTACAAGGCAAATGGCCGGGTAAACAACGATGAAACGAACATCTTTGATTTTTCTGGTCAGGAACGCTGTTACGATCAGTGCCAGCATGGTTCCTGCAGAATAATAGGTCTGCATGATGGACGGATCAGCCCAGCCTACATTCTCTTTTGCAAAGTTCTGTGCACAGTTCAGCCACAGCTGGAAGGTACCGGTGCAGGTGAATCCGATCAGGATCATGGCGATGGATTCGAAGGAGAAATGTGTATGTTTCAGACTGTCGATCAGGCCCTCTTTTTTGCCGGATGCTTTCTGGTCAGCGTCTGGCAGCGGGAACAGGAATACCAGTACAAAAAGTACGATATAAGCGATTCCGCATCCGTAGAATAACGGATTGTAGGAGGTAAGGCCTGCTGCTGTAGAAGTAACAGCTACACCAAGAACAAATGGAAGCAGCATCTGAGCGATTGCGATGAAGAATTTGATTCCCATGGTAGCAACGCCAGGAGCTTTGTAAATAATCTCGGATACTGCCGGGTAAATACCGGTATCCAGGAAGGAGTTTGCGATACCGCCGATGATGGCGCATACGTAAGCGATGGTGTAACCGCCGTGTGTTCCTGCATGAAATGCAAGCGCAAGGCCGATCAGGTAAATTGCATAGGAAGCACTTCCGATTGCGGTGGAAATGCGACGTCCGAGCTTGTCGGACAGAGGACCTGCAAATGGCAGTGCGATCAGACGGCCAAGACCGAGTGCTGCGGAAATTGCGGTAATTGCCATTGCTTCCACTCCCCATGCTGCTGCCAGAGCCTCTTTGATGACTGCCTGGCCCAGAATAGAGCATCCAACACCGTGGATAAAGTAGTTCAAGTACAAAATTAATGCACTTGGCAGGTATTTCTTGTTCATGGTTTCTCTCCTTTTTAAATAGATCATGTGTTGAGGTCAAATTGTCTTTTTCCTCTGTTCGGTTCATCCTTTTGTTTTGTCACAAACAACAGATTACCAGTTTCGTGAATGTTAAAAAAATAACATTTGCCTTTATTTTAACAGTGAAAGTGTGTGCGGTCTAATGCTTTTAAAGGAAAAAATCAATGCATTGAATGCATTGATATGGTATACTTGAGTTATCATAATAAGAGGAAGCAAAGACTTTCTTACGGAACCATTTTTTCAGGAGGAAAAACCACATGACACTGAATCAGATTCTCTATTTCCGAAAGGTCGCCCGGCTGGAAAATTATCACCAGGCGGCAGAGGAGCTTTATATTTCCCAGCCATCCCTGAGCCGTTCGATGGCCGCCCTTGAAAGCGAGCTTGGAATCACGCTGTTTGAAAAGAAAGGGCGCGGTGTTGTCCTTACCAATGCCGGCCGTCTTTTCCTGGAGCATGCAGACCGGATCGCGGGCGACTGTGACATTGCGGCAGGCAAGATGAAAGAGCTCGCCTCCGGTGGCGGCAAAATCAATATCGGTTATATTTTTCCACTTGCCGGACATTATATTCCGCACAACGTCCGTACCTTTCTGGACCAAGAAGAAAACAAAAATGTTGCATTTAGCTTCTGGCAGAACCATACCCCGGCCATTGCACAGAAGGTGAAATCCGGCGAACTCGATCTTGGGTTTGGCGGCTTTTTAAAGCGCGACGACATGGAGTTTTTTCCGTTGATCCAGCAGCCGCTTGTCATCGTGTCCCCGGAACAGCATCCGATTGCCGATGAACCGGAAGTTCCGCTTGTAAAGCTTACCCGTTATCCGGTGATCGGCTACGACCGCACCTCCTGGCTCGGTGTCTACACCGATCATCTCTACCGGAAATATCAGCTTCATCCGAATATTATCATGGAATGTCCGGATGAATATTCGATTGTGGCACTGGTACGCGAAAACTTCGGCATCGCGCTCATGCCGCGAACCGATATTCTGGAGCAGGCAGACGGTATCCGCATCCACACACTGAACGGTCTCGAGATTTATCATCAGACCTTTATGTTCTGGATGAAGAACCGCTACCGGCTTCCGGCTGTCGAACGGTTTACCGAATATATGAAACAGCACGCTGACATTATTGAAGAGACCGAAAATGATAGCGAAAACGTATCGAAAGTTTATCTGAAAGATATTGTTAATTTTTAGTCGAAAGAGTTATGATGGATTTGTCACAAACAGAGGATTACCGCTCATGTAATGAATAAGGAGAAATTTTCATGAAGAGTGCTTACCCAAAAATTTTCGAGCCAATTACCATCAAACGAACAACGATTAAAAACCGTATTGCAATGACCCCGATGGGAACCAACTACGGTGAGACAAGCGGTGAAATGAGTAACCGTCATATGAACTACTACTCTCTCCGCGCAAAAGGCGGCGTTGGTCTTATTATTCTGGAGAACGCCAACATCGAGTACCCGGTCGGTTCCAACGGAACCAGCCAGATCCGTATCGACCACGACAGCTTTATGCCGCGCTACTATCAGTTAGTCGAAAACCTTCATAAAAACGGTGCTACCGTAGCGATCCAGATCAACCACGCCGGAGCTTCCGCATCTTCCGCAAGAACCGGTATGGAAACCGTTTCTTCTTCCAACATCCCGACAAAAGCCGGCGGAGAAACCCCTCGCCCGATGACAAAAGAAGAAATCATGACAACCGTGAAAAAATACGGCGAGGCCGCAAAACGTGTGCAGGCCATCGGTTTCGATGCCATCGAGATCCACTGCGGCCATTCCTACCTGATGAGCCAGTTCATCTCCCCGTATTACAATAAGAGAACAGACGAGTTCGGCGGTTCTGTAGAAAACCGTCTGCGTTTCCCGCGTATGGTACTGGAAGAAGTACGGAAAAACGTTGGACCGTGGTTCCCGATCATCGTTCGTATCTCTGCCGAGGAGCGTGTTCCGGGTGGAAATACGCTGGAAGATACGCTCGAGTACCTGGAGTACCTGGATGAGTTCGTAGATATGTACGACGTATCCTGCGGTCTGAACCCATCTCTTCAGTATCAGATCGACTCCAACTTCCTGCCGGATGGATGGCGTTCCTACATGGCAAGAGCCGTAAAAGACAAATTCAAAAAACCGGTCATCAACGCTGGTAACTACCGTGATCCGAAGGTCGTTGAAAAAGTTCTCGAAAGCGGCGATGTAGATATCGTCGGAATGGGACGCGGCCTGATCGCTGAGCCGAACTGGGTAAAGAAGGTAGAGAACGGCGAAGAAGATATCCTTCGGAAATGTATCTCCTGTAACGTCGGATGTGCAGGAAACCGTATCGGCGTCAACCGCCCGATCCGTTGTACCGTAAACCCGGCTGTTCCGGAAGGCGATGTTTACAAAGCACTGAAAGTGAACAAAAACTGTAACGTTGTTGTTGTCGGCGCCGGTACTGCCGGTATGGAAGCAGCCTGCACCGCAGCAGAAGTCGGATGCAACGTTTTCGTACTCGAGAAAAACGACCACATCGGCGGTCTTTCCACTTTCATCTCCGATCTTCCAAGCAAGACCCGTATGAAAGATTTCCCGAAATACCTTGAGGCAAGAGCTGCAAGACTGAAAAACCTGTATGTATTCCTCAACACGGAAGCTACCGTAGATAAAATCAAACAGTTCAAACCAGACATCGTTGTCAATGCTACTGGTTCTGTTCCGCTTGTTCCGCCGATCAAAGGCCTGAAAGAGAACATCGAAGCCGGAAACGTAGATACCATCTTTGGTATGATCAACAACGTAAACGCTGGAAAATATCCGGAAGAAGCCTGTCAGGGCAAGAAAGTCGTTGTAGTCGGCGGCGGTTCCGTAGGACTTGACGTTATCGAGTACTTCGCACCAAGAGGAGCTGAGTGTACCATCATCGATATGCTGCCGCAGATCGGTATGCTTGCAGACCCGATCACCAAATGCTCCATGCGTGAGACCCACGACAAATACGGTGTAAAAGAATATGTCAACACTGCTCTTCAGGAAGTAAAAGAAAACGCATTCACCGTAAAACTTCCAGACGGAACTATTCAAGATCTTGAATTCGATTACGGATTCAACTGCCTTGGAATGCGCTCCAACAACCCGGTTCTGCCGGAGATCCAGGAAGCATTCGCTGATACCAATACTTATGTATACACCATCGGCGATTCCGTACGTGCACGCCGTATCATGGAAGGTACCATGGAAGGCCGCGCTATCCTGAACGTACTGGAATCCCAGGGATACCTGCATCTGGAGCCGCTTGAGTAATCCCCAGCATCGCTTTCTTACCCAGCGAAATAACAAGTGTTTCACTGCATAAGGGAACGATAACGATTCCACTACTTTAAGCAGCCCGACAAAAACTGTATATCATCTGCTACGCTGTTTCTTTTTCAAACTGACAAGATACCAGGGTCAAAAGGTCAAAAAACCTTTTGACTCCAACATCAATGACAACAGCGCAGCATGAAAAAAGAAAAGAGGAAAATATCATGCCAAACGTAACAGGACATACCGAATTAGTTGGATTAATGGCTTACCCGATCCGTCACACCCAGTCTCCGACAACCCACAACCTTGCATACGACAAAAACGGAGATGACGTCATTCAGCTTGCTTTCGAAGTTGATAACGATTCTTTAAAAGATGCTGTGCAGAGTATCCGCGCGCTGAAAATGCTCGGTTCCAATATTTCCATGCCAAACAAAACTGTTGTCCACAAATATCTGGACGAGGTAGATGAAGCAGCTAAGTTATGCGGCGCTATCAACACCGTAGTCAACCTCCGCGACGAAAACGGTCAGGTAACCGGAAAACTGAAAGGCTACAACACCGATGGTATGGGATACTGGCAGGCACTGACCGAAGAAGGCATCGATTTCAAGGGAATGAAGATGGTCCTGATCGGAACCGGCGGTGCTGCTACTGCAATTGCAGTACGCGGTGCTCTGGATGGAGTTGCAGAAATTGAAATCTTCAACATCAAAGACAAATTCTACAGCCGTGGAGAGGAAATTGTTGATCTGATCAATAAGAACACCAACTGCAAGGCTACCATGAACGATCTGGCAGACAAAGACCTCCTGAAAGAAAAAATGCACGCAGCTGACCTGTTCTGCGATGCTACCGGCGTAGGAATGCATCCACTCGAAGACCTTTCCAACATTCCTGATCCTTCCTTCTTTAAAAAAGATCTCATCGTAACGGATACCGTTTACGCTCCGCGCGAAACCGTTATGATGAAACAGGCAAAAGAAGCAGGATGTGAGAAAGTATTCAACGGCATGGGCATGATGCTGTTCCAGGCACTCATCGCAATCAAGCTGTACACCGGAAAAGATACCCCGGTTGACTACATGAAAGAGAAACTTGGAATCTGATTTCCGGGCGAATCTTTTCCATCTTAAACCTTAATCAAAAACCAACACGAAAAGAGGAAATGAACTTTGCGTCATTTCCTCTTTTTTTCTTGCTTTCTTTCGGCATCTGGAGTATAATTCACTTCATATAGTAGCAGTTTAAAGCGCTACAGCACGATTTATCATCATGCTGAAATACGAGGAGAGAGAGGATTTCAAATTATGTCAAAACACATCACAGGACACACCGGATTATTATGTTTACTCGGAAGCCCGGTTGCACACAGTGTTTCTCCGGAAATGCACAACGAAGCATGCGACCAGCTCGGCCTTGATTATAGCTACCTTGCCTTTGATGTACCGGAAGACAAAATGCCGCAGGCAGTCGAAGGACTCCGCACCATGGGTGCAAGAGGCTGGAACATCACCATGCCTGGCAAAAATATCATGTGCAAATTGGCAGACAAGGTTTCTCCTGCTTCGGAGATCTCCGGCGCATGTAATACCATCGTCAACGACAACGGCGTTCTCACCGCTTACACCACCGACGGTGTCGGCTTCATGAGAGCAGTTGCAGAAAACGGCGTAGACATCATCGGCAAAAAGATGACTCTGCTCGGTGCCGGCGGCGCTGCTACTGCAATCCTGGTACAGGCAGCCCTCGACGGCGTGGCTGAGATCAATGTATTCAACGTCAGAGACAATTTCTTCGGAAGAGCCGAGGAAATCGTTGCAAAACTCAATGAGCGTACTTCCTGCAGGGTTACCCTGCACGACTTCTCCGATCCGGAAGTCCTTCGCGCATCCATCGCAGACAGCGCCATTCTTGTCAACGGAACTTCCGTTGGAATGGCTCCAAAAACCGAGAACACCATCATCACCGACACAACGATGTTCCACAAAGACCTCTTCGTTTTCGATGTGATCTACAATCCGCAGGAAACCCGCCTGCTGCGTGAGGCAAAAGAGGCTGGATGCAAGACCGGAAACGGTATGTACATGCTGTTATACCAGGGAGCTGCTTCCTTCAAACTGTGGACTGGCGAGGATATGCCGGTTGAGATCATCAAAGAGAAATACTTCTCCGGAAAATAAGAAGAACTCCTGCTTTGCCGAATTTTCCGCCTGCGGCGGGTCGCTTCGGCGACACGCGCAAAAAGCGACACGAACAAGAAACGGCAAAAGGCTTCTGCCACGGATTTTTATCCGCTGGCAGAAGCCTTTTTTATAACCTTTTTTATGATCTTTTTTTTGATCAGCCCGCTTTCTGTACTTCATCAAGCTGTGCTGTATACAGTTTATAATAATGGCCTTTCTTTGCCATCAGCTCATCATGTGTTCCGCTCTCCATAATACCGCCGTTATCGATATACATAATCTTATCGCAGTTGCGGATCGTAGACAGACGATGCGCAATGATAAATGAGGTTCTGCCCTTCAGCATGGCATTGAGTCCCGTCTGCAGTGCTTTTTCGGTCTGTACGTCAATGCTTGAGGTCGCCTCATCGAGAATCAGAATGGCCGGATCGGAAAGCAGGGTACGCGCAAACGAAATGAGCTGCTTTTGTCCCTGGCTCAGCATGGAACCACGCTCCCTTACCTCCGTCTGATAGCGATCCGGCATTTTGCTGATAAACTCGTCCGCACAGACAGTTCTGCTCGCCTTCACAATCTCCTCATGCGTTGCGTCAAGCTTTCCGTAACGGATATTATCCTCAATATCTCCCGAGAAAATAAAGCTGTCCTGCATCATAATACCCATCTGCTCACGCAGGGAATGAATGGTCACCTGTGAGATATCCTGTCCATCGATCAGGACGCGACCGCCATTGACATTGTAAAACCGTGAAATCAGATTGACAATCGTACTCTTTCCGGCTCCGGTCGGTCCGACAAGCGCCACACTCTCACCCGGTTTTACCGTAAACGAAACATCGTTTAAGATCTGTTTTGACGCATCGTACGAGAAATTTACGTGATCGAAGGTCACCTCACCGCGGATTTTTGGCATTTCAACGGCATCTTTTGCATCCTTTACCGTCACCGGCTCATCCATCGTCTCAAAGATACGTTCCAGATACGCAATGTTGTTGATAAAGTTATTGAAGATGTTTCCAAGGTTCATGATCGGCTGCCAGAAATACGATGCATAGCTCGAAATCGCTACAATCGTACCAACCGATTTATTTCCCTGCCCGAAAAGGATCAGACCGGACAGAAAAATGGCAGCACGCACGCAGACGGAAATTGAATCGATACCCGGCCATACCAGGTTGGAATAGCGAACTGCTGTATTCCATGTTCTGCGGCAATCCTTGGAAAGATCTTTGAAAATCTCCGCATTCTCATCCTCTCGTGCAAAGATCTGCGTAATGCGGGCTCCGACAATATTCTCCTGCAGATAGGCATTCAGGTTTGAGTTCTTGTTCGAAACTGCCTGCCATGCACGTCTCTGTTTATTCTTGATCCAGACCATGAAAACGCACAGCACCGGCACGCCGCAGAGCACGACAAATGCCATCTGCACATCAACCAGAAACATGAAAATCACGATAAACAGAAGGTTGAAGCTCTCCAGAACGATGTTGATCAGACCATTTGACAGCATATCCGATACCGAGTTGACGTAGTTGACAACCCGAATCAGGATCTTGCCGTGCGGGCGGTCATCGTAATACTGGAACGGCAGCTCCTGCAGATGTGCAAACAAATCTTTTCGGATATCATAGATGATACTCTGACTGACATCCACCATAATGCGGCTTCGGATTGTTGTGAAGATCACGCTCACCAGATAGATGCCGACCAGCATTCCCACAAGAGAAAATAAAAGCCTCTCGTTTTTCTCCGGAATTGCAAGGTCCAGCGCCCGCTGGATAACCATCGGCGCCACATAGCCGGACGCACCGCCGATGCCACTCAAAAGGATCGCAAAAACCATCCGTTTTGCATATTTTTTGATATAGGATGAAGCTCTGAGCAGATGCTTGATGTCAAACGGCTCTTCGAGCACTTCATCCTGCTTGTATGTATTTTTTGCCATTGCTTCCCCTCCTACAGTTCATCCACACCGGTCTGCAGCTTCACCAGTTCATAATAGTAACCCTTCTTCTCCATCAGTTCCTCATGTGTTCCCATTTCTTCAATATAGCCATTTTGCAGAACAATAATCTTGTCCGCTGTTTTCGTTGTCGAAATTCGCTGTGCAATCACAATCTTGGTACATGGAAAATCAAGCTCCCGTAAGGACTGCTGAATCTGTTTCTCTGTTTCCATATCAACCGCCGATGTTGTATCGTCAAGAATCAGAACCGATGGACGGATCGCCAGTGCTCTTGCCAGAGAAATTCTCTGCTTCTGGCCTCCGGAAAGACCAACACCGCGCTCTCCGACCAGGGTATCGTAGCCCTCCGGCATCTTTGAAATGAAATCTGCCGCAGCGGAATACCTTGCAAACTTGACAACCTCGTTCATCTTGATCGAATCATCGCCGTAAGCAATGTTGCCCTCGATCGTATCAGAATACAGCAGGACATCCTGCGTCGCAAGTCCGATGTGTTTCCGGAGGTCATACAGCTTCAGATCTTCCACCGGAATTCCGTCAATCCGGATCTGTCCTTCTGTCGGCTCATAAAACCGCGGGATCAGATTGATCAGCGATGTCTTGCCGCAGCCGGTCTCGCCCATGATCGCAACCGTCTCGTTCGGATGGGCCGTGAAGGAAATATTGTGCAGAACCGGCAAATCACCATCCTCGTATTGGAAGGAAACGTTATCAAACTCGATTTTGCCTTCAAACCGCTCCGGATGGGAAACGGCATTTTCTTCGTCCCTGATTTTCGGTTCGGAGTAATACAGCTCCATGACCTTTTTCGACGCTGCTGAGAACCGCTGAAATTCGTTCATGATATTTCCCATCTGACGCATCGGATTGGCGATTGCCCAGATGAGGCCTGAAAATGCCACATAGTCTCCCATAGTAAGCTGTCCTCTGATCATAAAAACACCGCCGACTGCGAGCAGGACAACCGGCATCAGGTTCGCAATACTCTCGACAATCGGGAAAAATTTCAGCCATACCATTCCGGTTGCCTTATTCGTCTCCGCATAGTCGGTATTGGCACGGTCGAATTTCTCGATTTCGTAATCTTCTCTTGCAAACGCTTTGACAACGCGGTTTCCGGAAATATTCTCCTGTGCGCATGTATTCATCTGTGCCAGTTTTTCACGCAGCGCCGCATGCATCGGGGCAACGCGGTTCCGGAACAGATAGATAATCCAGAATACAAACGGTGAAATCACAAGAACGCACAGTGCCAGCTTCCAGTTCGTATACAGGAAGAAAACGGCCGCTGCAGCAAACAGAGAAAATGACTCAACCACCATTCGTACAACCCATGCAACCATGTGACGCACCGCATCCAGGTCTCCTGTCTGCCGTGTCATCAGATCTCCTGTCCGATAGGTACTGTAAAACGTCATATCCTGACGCTGAAGCTTGTCGTACAGATAATTCCGCACCCGGTACAGAACACTCTGCGACACCGTCTCATAGATCATACAGCTGCCATAAACAACGATAACACGCAGGAACGTAAAGCCGACCATCGCAAACAGCAAGCGGTAAAGCAGGTCACGGTGTACCTGAAGATTTGTCGCCGCGTTCTCCCCCGTTAAAAACAGATCCACAATTTTTCCCGAAAAATAGGGAATCGTAAGCTGCAGAATATTGTACAAAACGGTTCCGAGAATACCGACAAAGTACAGCGCCCGTTTTCCCTCCATGTTTTCCCACAGCCACGCAATTTTGTTTTTCGGGAATTGTTTCGTGTTGCTTTTCATGTTTTCATATCCCCCCTTATCTTAGGAAATTGAGTTACCAAATTCAGCATTAATTTTCTTTCAAATGCTTTCGCCATTGTATCAATTTTCATTTGGATATGATATAATGCGACTGTACAAAAATAGAATGTTTCTATTTTTCCGAAACTGATATTCCCAGAAAAATACTGAATATTTTTTACCTGAAGGGGGACTTTTCCGTTGAAGAATCTTTTTGAATACAGTGACATCCTGCACTCGCCGATTGAAGCCTTTTCCTGCTGCTCCGACAGTTTTTCCATGCCGGTCAAATCCCACTGGCACTATTTTACGGAGGTTCTTTATCTGCAGGAAGGTTCTCTTCTCGTGAGCTGCAACGATTCCGTCTACCACATAAAACCGGGCTCTTTCATCCTGTTTCCTCCACAGACGGTCCACGCACTTGCCGCAGACCAGGATCGGCCATTCCGCTATTTCTGTATCAAATTCAACCTGAACCGCATCCAGCTCACCGGAAGCTACCTTCCGAACCTGAGCTTTGCTTTCCATAAAATCGCCACGATGACCTATCCTTCGCTTTTGTTTACGCAGGAAGATCTCTCAGAGCTGAATCTCCATGATTTTTTTGTAACCCTTGAGAGGGAGGCTCTTGAAAAGAAATACGGTTATGATGCCTATATCTATTCTCTCTTTTCCACACTGTTTCTCCGGCTTCTGCGTATCTGGCACTGCCAGGGAATCTGTTTCAATCCCGAATCGATTTCCGAGAGTGAGGAACAGAGTATGCAGGATATCCTCGTCTATCTCGACCGCCATTCCCAGGAAAACATCAATATCGAGGCACTGGCACATAAATACAACATGAGCTACTCCTATTTTGCCAAACTTTTTCTGAAGCATTACGGGCAGAGCTGTAAGCAGTATATCGAGTTTATCCGCCTGAACAAGGTTGAAAACCTGCTTCTTTTTACCGACTATGACCTGAACTATATTGCAGCCGAGACCGGCTTTGCGGACTGCAGTCATCTGATCCGCACCTTTAAAAAGCGGTACCAGATCACCCCGCGGCAATTCCGTCAAAAGCACCAGACCACGGTTTCCTCGTCTCTCCCGGCGAAGCTGGGATAATCTGAAAATGAAAAAACCCTGCAAAAAAGAGCGTTGCCATAAGAAAACATGAAAAAAACCAGTAAAATCAATGTTTTTTAGGGCAGCGGAAAACGGGGCAGGTCAAAACAACTGAATAATCAGACAGAAACAGGGTGTTGTCAAGCATGACAGCGCCCTTTTCTGTTCCCCGGCTAAGCCGCAGATTTTGAAAAAGTCTGCGGCTTTTCTTTTTGCCCAAACGCAGAAAGGAGGCGACGGCCTATGTACTTCACTTCCGGCAGCGACCGGGCCTTTGAACAGCCCCAGCCCCGGCCAGAGCAGCCGGACGAGGCGGCACCGGGATTGGAAAACTCGGTGTTGGAAAATCCAACATCGGATAATCCGACACCGGGAAACCCGACATTGGAAAATCCAATGCAATTAAATAAAGATATATCAAGTAAAGAAAAAACGACTACGGATGTATCAATTACCGATTCCATTCCTATCCTTTCCCGACCCTTCCCCTCGGAGGACGAAGCGGCACAGCCGCCGGAACGGAAAGGAACGGGAGCGAAATCACAGAGCGCCATAGAGATTTATCGTGAGATCATCATGGACAACATCGAGTACGAACACCTTTGCCAGCACGCCAAGGGCATTGACCGGGAAACGCTGGACGAGATCGTGGACTTGCTGGTGGAAACCGTGTGCAGCGTCCGCAAGACCATCCGTATTGCCGGGGACGATTACCCGGCAGAGCTGGTGAAATCCAAGTTTATGAAGCTGGACAGCTCTCACATCGAGTTTGCTATGACATAATCGGCAATTATCCAAAACGCCGGGCGCGGAGGTGTCAAAGCCTCTGCGTCCGGCGCTCTTTTTTCTTATGCCTGCCCCATTGGGAAGTTAGGCAGTTCTTCCAACAGTTTCAGAATAAGGTGCTGCTTCATATCTTCGTCAACGGCCAACTCGTCGATCATGGGGGTGTAGTGTTCGATCACTTTTTGTTTAGCCCATAGCTCACCGACGACGGCGGCCCTGATGGTAGCTGTGTCCAGTAACATTTCCTGTTCGGCCATCGTGTCAACTCCTGTCGTTTTTTGTCTTATTCCAGCATACCACAGAACCGGCGGGAAAACCAGCGCCGGAAAGATTTTCCTACGCATTTCAAAGCCCGTTCCGACGGGTATTTGATAAATCATTCTGCCACCCCATCGACCACCGCCGAAAAGCCTTGATTTCCGTGGGCTTTTTGCCCCCTAAATGCGTAGACAGGAGGGGCTTTTGCTGGCTTTTGGTTTCATATTTCCAGTGTACCCAGCAATAGAAATGTGTTCTTCTAACATCTAATAATTCATATTTTATGCCTTGTATTCTCTCCTGAAAGGAAATATAATTAAATCTATTAGAGATAAAAAGTGTAGTACAATGCTGACATAAGGCAGGTGAACATAGAACAACATGAAAATTTTGATTGTTGAGGATGATTTAGAGATCAGCAAATTGCTGGCTGATTTTTTACAGGGAAATGGATATGAGGTGCTTTGTCAGTATGATGGGCTTCATGTGTTAGACTGCATACAAGAACATCAGATTGATCTTATTCTGCTTGATATAATGCTGCCTTATCGGAGTGGTGATACTATACTTGCGGATATTCGTAAATTCTCAACGGTTCCTGTCATAGTAATTTCAGCAAAGGAAACAACACAGAACAAGATTGATTTGTTGCGGCTTGGTGCGGATGATTACATTACAAAACCTTTCGATATGGAAGAAGTTCTCGCCAGAATTGAAAGCAACTTACGCCGGATTCAATTTCAAAACAGCACGCCGTCATCTTTGAAGTGCAATGATTTGGTTTTAGATTTAGACGGCAACAGAGCTATGCTACAAGGGGCGGAGTTACCTTTAACTGCGAAAGAATTTGCTATACTGGAATTGCTTATGAAATACCCGGACAAGATCTTCTCAAAGGCGAATTTGTTTCAAAGTGTTTGGAATACAGAGTATATCAGCGAGGACAACACCTTGAATGTCCATATTAGCAACTTGCGAAACAAGATGAAAGCCATTTGCCCGGATAAAGAGTTTATAGATACTGTGTGGGGCATTGGATACCGTTTGCATAAAGCCGAGGGGTAAGCTCTTGGCTTTATGCTTTTTTTATGGTTTCCAAATAGAAATTAAGAAATTCTTTATGATTTCCCCTTACACTAAAATGTAAAGAAGGATGACAACATGAGTTCTGTTATTTTGGAAGCACATGACTTAACAAAAGAATACCGGCACACAGTTGCCTTAGATCATATTGATTTGAAAATTGAAAAAGGGAAAATTTATGGCTTCATAGGCCAAAATGGAGCAGGAAAGACCACCTTTTTGAGATTGGTTACAGGATTAGCGTTTCCGACAAGCGGTACCTTATCGTTGTGGGGGAAAACCGTCGAAAAGGAATTGCAGGAACAGAGAAAGCGGATCGGTTGCATGATCGAAACACCTGCGCTTTTTCCGACAATGACCGCTTATCAAAATATGGAGATACAGCGTATCCAACGTGGTATCCCTGACAAAGCAGTTATCCAAAAAACTTTAGACATGGTAGGTCTGAAAGATACCGGGAAAAAAGCTGTCCGTAATTTTTCGCTGGGGATGCGACAGCGATTGGGTATTGCAATCGCACTATTAAATACACCAGAATTTCTTATTTTGGATGAACCGATCAATGGGCTTGATCCTGCTGGAATTGTGGAAATTCGTAATTTGCTAAAGTCCTTGAATAAGGAATACGGAATGACGATATTGGTATCCAGCCATATCTTAGAGGAACTGTATCAGACAGCATCAGAGTTTATTTTAATAGACAAAGGCAAAATTATCGAAGAAATATCAGATCGAGAACTAAATGATCGTTGCAAACGGCATATCGCAATAAAGGCAACTGATCCACAAAAAGCTCTGATCGTTTTGGAAGAAACGCTACACACAGATAGTTTTAAGCTGATGCCAGATGGCATAATTCGCCTATATGATTATCTCGATGATATGGAAAAAGTGGCTGCTGCTTTGTCAGATGCACATATTCTCGTTACAGGTCTTTCTGTGGCCGGTGATACATTAGAAGATTACTTTTTAAGCAAAATAGGAGGGACAGGAAATGTCAAATCTCCTAAAAGCTGAATTTTATAAGCTGTTCCATAGCTGGTATTTTTGGGGGATAGGATTGTTTAATCTCCTTTTAAGTAGTGTGTTGTTACTGGATAGCGTTGGGGAAACATCCAACCTTTTCTTTGCTTCGATATACAATATGCCAATCCTATATTTCCTCACAATCATCTTTTCTGCCCTGTTTGTTGGAAATGATTTTGGCAGAAGAACATTACAATCATATATCAATGCCGGACATCGACGCGGAAAGATACTATTTGCGAAGCTGGTAGTTCATCAAATCGCCTGCATGGTTATCCTGTCTTTTCCACTGTTGTTACATAGCATAATTGGTACGTTTGTCACTAAAGGAGCATTGGCAAGCATCGGCATAGTTGTAATGGTGATTGCTTCGCAATTTGCAATGTGCCTATTACCTTTTTTCTTTGCCTTCATTTTCCGTGATATAGGAAAGAGTATGGCTGTGCCGATGGTACTCTTTTTCTTAATGGTCTTTTTGATGAATGGAGATCAAGTGCAGCTTATCTCACAAATATTGCCTATGGGCCAGCTTCGGCTTATGGCATTGCAACAATCCAACATATCCGGCGGGCAATTCATGTTTTCAGATTTTTTATGGGTACTGGCATTATGCTTAGGTACTTATCTGTGGTTCCGACGCTCGGATTTGAAATAACAAGGAGGTGTGGGAATGAACAACTTACTGAAAATGGAAAAATATCAATTATCACATAATATCTTTTATTGGTGCGGTTTAATAGGGATATTTTTGATTGGTTTTTTTACCGCAGATACTTATGTCCCGGAAGCTATGGGGCCTATGGGTGGGGCTGCTACATCCCTCGCAGATATTTTTAATGGAATGGTTTACGATTCAACCTTTCTCCTGATTATTATATCCAGTATTTTAGCTCTGATTTTAGGACAGGAATTTTCCAGTCGGACGATTGATCTTGAGGTCAATGCAGGACATTCGAGAAAAACCATTTTCTTTGCTAAAGTAATCTCATACTTAATTGCATTTAATATCATGGCTCTTGTTTATCCTGTGGCTGGTTGTATAAGAGAAAGTGTCCGCTTTGGTATTACCGAAGCAGGCAACCTTTGTTATCAGGTCAGTAAGGCGATTTTATATTCTCTGCTTTTGAACAGTGCGACTTTTCTTATTGCAATCTGGATTGTTTTTTGGTTAAGAAGCTCTGCAAGAGCAATAGCTGTTACCGCTTTAGTCACTTTTGTTCTTAGCCTTTATCTTGGGTATGGAATGATGTTTGATCTTCCTGTTGCATTTTTGGCAACCTATCAGATACGGGAAGCGGTTTTTTCTGTGACCTATTTTTTGCCATGGGCCATTTTAGTTGGCGTTGTTTGGATAGTTGCTTTGATAACCTTTTCATGGATTAGCTTTCGCAAATGTGAACTCAAATAACAAGGAGGGAGGTGTCTGGAATAAAGCTGTTGTTAATTTTAGTTATCGCAGTCTTGATAGTAGTGCTTTTCAAATATGTGCAAATCAAAAGACAAATCCGTAACCTATCGAAACAAATGACCGATCTTACAACTGGAAAATCGGAAAAGATGCTGGACATCTCTCTTGTTGATAAAGATATAGAACAACTGGCCGCAGTATTAAACCAGTATAATGAAAAGCAAAGACAGTCCATTGCAAGCACATTACGGCACGAAATGTATTTGAAAGAGTCCATTGTTAATATTTCACATGACTTGCGTACCCCTCTGACGGTAATACTTGGCCATTTACAATTATTAAAAAAGGAGAATTTATCAGCAGGTCAAACACAGCGTATAGAAACCATTTATAATAAAGCAGAAAGAATGAAAGCGCTGATACAAACCTTTTACGATGTTTCTGTAATAGACGCAAAAGAAGTAACTCCTGTGCGTGAAGATTTCAACTTAACAAATTTGCTGATAAATCTTATCACAGAGAACGCCCCAGCATTGGAAGCAAAAGGCATATCTCCTGTAATTGGTCTGCCAAATCATTCCGTTTATCTCCATTCGGACTATGGTATGGTAGAACGTATTTTTCAAAATCTTATTATAAATGCTATTCGATATTCCTCTGGCTCGATTAAAATTGATTTGAAGCAAGGCAAAGAAAAGAGTGCTATTTTTATCATTGAAAATCCCATTGATAGTAAGGTGGAAATAGACCCAAACCGACTATTTGAAAGATTTTATACCGGGGACAAATCAAGGCATAATAGCGGTACAGGAGTGGGGCTTGCTGTGGTAAAACTATTAACTGACAAGCTCGGCGGCAATGTGTTCGCTAAAATTGAAAATGATACACTAACCATTTCATTGGAAATCAAATAAACAGTATTGTTTCAACTGCCGGGCGACGGCAAAGAAAAAAAGCCGTCGTACAACAGCCCTTTTGACACGCCCATAAAACCAGCGGCGGCTTTGAGAAATCAAGGCCGCCGCTTCTCTTTGCCCAGCGCAGGATCGGCGGCCCACGGAGGGAGCCGCCATGCTGATATACTGTCCCGTGACTATGAATTGGAACAGACTAACCTTGCAAACCTTGTCGAATATCTTCGGCAAGAAGTCAAGGAACAGGAAAAGCAGAAAGTCAATGTCAGACAGTTTATTGCAGCGGTCAGGAAGTACACTGATATGCAGCAGCTTGACGCCTCTGTTCTCCGGGAGTTTGTGGAGAAAATTTATATCTCCGAGGTTTATACGCCGGACGAGAATGAGCCGCGCATCAAGGTCAGAGAAATCGAGATCGTCTATAACTTCATTGGTGCATTTGATTTTGAGGACGCAAGGGAGCAATCCCAAGCAGCCCAAAAAGAAAAGAAAACCGGCGTAGCCTAAACTACGCCGATTCTCTCACATAAATGTTTTCTTACGTCACCGCCCCTAAGCAGGGCTTTGTCTATAGTCTGAAATCTCCCGGAGTTTTTCCGGGAGATTTTTTTCACAGGACGCCTTTTCTGATCAGAAAATAACGCTTTTAGATGTTGAGCAGATCGCTGAATACCTTCAGTGCTCCGTCTGTCTCATGAGCCAGAACGCGTTTTGCAAGGACTTTACCAAGCTGGACGCCTTCCTGGTCGAAGCTGTTTACGTTCCACAGGAATCCCTGGAACATGATCTTATTCTCGAAGTGTGCAAGCAGTGCTCCCAGCGTCTTCGGATTTACCTGATCTCCGATGATGATGCTGGACGGACGGCCGCCTTCGAAGTTTTTGTTTTTATTCTCATCTGCTTTACCGCAGGCAAATGCAACGATCTGAGCTGCTACGTTTGCGCAGAGTTTCTGCTGGCTGGTGCTGCCCTGGATGTCGACATCGGTCTCCATCTGGTTATTGCGGAAGCCTACAAACTGCAGCGGAACGATATCAGTTCCCTGATGCAGCAGCTGATAGAAGGAATGCTGTCCATTGGTACCTGGCTCGCCGAAGAGAACCGGACCGGTCGGGTAATTGACCGGCTCGCCGAAGCGGTTGACCGATTTACCGTTGGACTCCATATCTACCTGCTGTAAGTGAGCCGGGAAACGGTTCAGTGCCTGGGAGTACGGAAGAACTGCAGTGCTTGGATAGCCAAGAACGTTTCTCTCGTAAACACCGATCAGCGCATCGAGCATCTCCGGGTTCTGTAATACGTCTTTGTTTGCAGAAAGTTTATCTTCTGCTGCAGCGCCCTCGAGGAATGCTGCGAATACTTCCGGTCCGAAAGCCAGGGACAGAACAGCGCCGCCGACTGCGGATGTGGAAGAATAACGGCCTCCGATATAGTCATCCATGAAGAATGCTGCCAGATAGTCGTCGCTCTTTGCCAGCGGAGAAGTCTCACTGGTAACGGCGATCATATGCTTGGATGCATCCAGGCCTGCATTTTTCAGAGCGTCTTTTACGAAGGACTCATTGGTCAGAGTCTCCAGTGTGGTTCCGGATTTGGATACCAGAACGAAGATGGAATGTGCTACGTCGATCGAATTCAGAACAGCTGCTGCGTCATCCGGGTCAACGTTGCTGATGAATTTTGCTTCCATTTTGAAGCAGCCGTTTTTCTTTGCCCAGTTTTCCAGAGCCAGATACATCGCACGCGGGCCAAGGTCGCTTCCGCCGATACCGATCTGCACAACGGTGGTGAATTTTTCACCTGCTGCGTTGGTGATCTCACCTGCATGTACTTTGTTCGCAAACTCTGCGATGCGGTTCTGCTGCTCTACGTAGAAAGCACGTTTGTCTACGCCGTCTGCCGTAACGGTGTTTCCGAGCTGGCCGCGGGTCAGCTGATGAAGCACGAGACGGTTCTCTCCGGTGTTGATGACAGCACCGTTGTAAAGCTCCTCAAATTTTTCAGAAAGCTGTGCCTCTTCTGCCAGTTTTACGAGTGCGGCAAGGACATCCTCATTCACCTGTTTTGCTGCGTAGTTATACGCAAGTCCTTCTGCCATCGGAACGCTGTAAGATTTTACGCGCTCTGCTCCGTTTTCGCCGGACATCACCTCGGCAAGATTGACACGCTCCACTTTTTTCAGCTCCTCAAAAGAAGCCAGTTTATCAAGATTGTTCCAGGTAACCATTGTTAAGTTCCTCCTGTTTTTTTATTTTGTCTCTCTATTCCGTCCGCGGAAACATTTTTATTCCCGCTATTATACCAATGAAACAGACTGCTTGCTAAAAACAGTCTGTTTCGTGATACTTTTTTATTTCGTATAGTTATAAGAAAGAGCTCTTGCGATCTCCCACTGATATTCCGGCAGAGTCTTTGTCATGGACAGTGCCTCATCGATATCGTAATCTACATACTCACCGTTCTTGTATGCAACAACGCGGTCTGTTTTGCCTTCCAGAAGAAGGTCAACTGCGTAAGCACCCATGATGGACGCATATACACGGTCTTTACATGTCGGGCTTCCTCCACGCTGCATATGTCCAAGGATCGTTGCACGGGTCTCGATGCCGGTTGCAGCTTCGATTCTGCGCGCCATGCTGGTGGAATGGCCGATGCCCTCAGCATTTACGATGATATGATGTTTTTTGCCTTTTCTACGGTTCTCGATGATGTTGTTGATGATCTTCTGCTCATCGTAATCGTATTTCTCCGGAAGAAGAATATCCTCTGCGCCGTTTGCGATACCGCACCAAAGAGCGATATATCCGGCATTACGTCCCATAACCTCGATGATCGAGCATCTCTCATGGGAAGTGGAAGTATCTCTTACTTTATCAATGGCTTCCATTGCAGTGTTTACCGCGGTATCAAAACCGATGGTATATTCTGTGCAGGCGATATCCAGGTCGATGGTTCCCGGTACACCTACGGTGTTAATTCCAAGAGCTGCCAGTTTCTGCGCTCCTGCAAAAGATCCGTCTCCGCCGATAACTACCAGTCCGTCGATGCCGTGTTTTCTGCAGACATCTGCAGCACGTTTCTGGCCTTCCAGTGTACGCATCTCTGCGCAGCGGGCGGTATAAAGGATGGTACCTCCGCGCTCGATGGTGTCGGATACATCGCGGGCTGTCATGTCGATGATTTCTTCGTTCATCAGTCCGTCGTAGCCTTTCAGGATACCTTTCATCTGAACGCCCTTCTGCAGACCTCTTCTTACGGCTGCACGGATCGCTGCGTTCATACCTGGTGCATCACCACCGCTGGTAAGCACTCCGATTGTCTTTACCTTGTTAGTCGTTGCCATATGAATTCCTCCATCTCATCACACACATTAATAAACGAGTAGTTTTATTTATTAATCACACACAGTTTTATTTTAAAGCATTCAGGCCCTTTTTTCAATACTCTTTTCTACAACTTTCACGTTTCCGGTACCGAATTTTGCCTGAAGTGACGCCACCAGACGGGCATCTGCCTGCACATTGCGGCTCGGCGGCAGTTTTTTCATCGCTTTGATCGATTTGATGTAGAGAATCACGCTGTCCTTGCCGTCGGATTCATGCAGCATCTGGTACAGATCCGCCACTTCTCTCTCGTACGTTTCCTTGTCCGGGAACTGGATCCAGAGCTCTTTCGGGATGCCAGCAAACGGGAAAATTTTCTCGCAGATCAGCTTGCTCGGCTTATCATCCTCCGCGGAAACACGGCCCTGGATGAAGACACGCGCATCGGTCTGCATCATCGGTGCGTTTTTCTCGTAATCGCGCGGGAATACGACGATTTCCATACTGCCGACGAGGTCCTCGAGTGTGAGAAATGCCATTGTCTTGTTATTCTTTGTATATTTGATTTTTTTATCCGTGATAATGCCGCCGACAATCTCTTTCGCGCCGTCGGTGACGGATGGGAAACCCGTCTCCTCATCCGGCTGGAAGTCTGTCGTTACCGCGGAAATGTTCTTCCGCCAGCACTCCTCCTGCTCCTCGAGCGGATGACCGCTGACGTAGATGCCGAGCACCTCTTTTTCGAGCGCCAAAAGATCACTCTTTTCGTATTCTCCGACATCCGGGTACACCGTTTCATACGACCGTTTGGTCGTCTCATCTACGAAGTCAAACAGACTCATCTGGCCGCTTAACGAATCTTTTTTCTCGCGCGCCACATCATCGAGCACATTGGCGTAGACGAACATGAGCTGCTTTCTCGTCACGCCGAAGCAGTCGAATGCGCCCGCCTTGATAAAGTTCTCGACGGTCCGCTTGTTGACTTCTTTTCCGCTCAGGCGCTCCGCGAAATCCTTTAACGAGCGGAACGGTCCGTTTGCACTCCGCTCCTCCACGATCGCCTCCATGACCGGCTTTCCGATGCCTTTGACCGCCGCCATGCCATAGCGGATCGCCTGGCCGTCTACCGTGAATTTTCCTTCGCTTCGGTTGATGTCCGGCGGCAGAATGGAAATGCCCATCTGCCGGGAACTCAAGATATACTCTGCGACTTTTCCCGGGTTATCGATGCAGGAGGTCATCAGAGCCGCCATGAACTCAACCGGGTAATAGTATTTCAGCCATGCCGTCTGGTACGATACGAACGCGTACGCCGCCGCATGGGATTTGTTGAAGGCGTATTTCGCGAAGTCGATCATCTCGTCGTAGATCTTGTTCGCTGTCTTCTCATCAATGCCGTTTTTGATACAGCCCGGCACGCCCTCGGCCTCGTTTCCATAAACGAAATTCTGGCGCTCTTTTTCCATGACAGATGCCTTTTTCTTCGACATCGCACGGCGCACCAGATCGGCCCGTCCAAGCGAATAGCCCGCCAGTGCCTGTACGATCTGCATAACCTGTTCCTGGTAGACGATACAGCCGTACGTCGGCTCCAGAATCGGTTTTAAGAGCGGTGTATCGTACGTAACGGATTCCGGGTTGTTTTTTCCTTTGATGTACTGCGGAATAAAATCCATCGGGCCCGGACGGTACAGGGAAATTCCGGCGATGATATCCTCGAGGCTCTGCGGTTTTAACTCCTTCATGAAGTTTTTCATTCCCGCACTCTCGAGCTGGAACACACCGACCGTTTTCGATGCGCCGATCATACCGAGCACTTTCGGATCGTTGTAATCGATGTGAAGCAGATCAATTTTCTTATTGCTGTAACGCTCTGCGAGCTTTGTCGCATTCTGAATGACGGTCAGGGTCCGAAGTCCTAAGAAGTCCATTTTCAGAAGTCCCAGTTCCTCGAGCGTCGTCATCGTGAACTGCGTGACGATCGTTCCGTCGCTTCCTCGCGAGAGCGGCACAAATTCCACCAGCGGACGCGAGCCGATGACAACACCGGCGGCGTGCATCGACGTGTGGCGCGGCAGACCTTCAAGTCTCCGTGACATGTCGATCAGATGTGCAACCTCTTCATTGCCCTGATACAGCTCCCGCAGCTCGTGGTTCATCTGCAGTGCCTTGTCGATCGTGATATTCAGTTCATTCGGAATCATCTTCGCAATCGAATCGACCTGTGCATACGGCATATCCAGCACACGGCCGACATCGCGGATGACACCGCGCGCCGCCAGTGTACCGAATGTGACGATCTGTACAACGCGGTCCTTGCCGTATTTTCTCGTTACATAGTCGATGACCTCCGGGCGGCGTTCGAAACAGAAATCCACGTCGATATCAGGCATGGTAACTCGTTCCGGGTTCAGGAAACGCTCGAACAGGAGCTGGTACCGCATCGGATCCAGCTGTGTGATGCCAAGGGTGTAGGAAACAATACTTCCGGCCGCCGATCCTCGTCCCGGTCCGACCATGATGTCGTGGTCGCGCGCAAATTTGATGAAATCCCACACGATCAGGAAGTAATCGACGTAACCCATCGTTTTGATCGTATCAAGCTCGTATTTCAGCCGCGCTTTCAGTTCATCCGTCGCCGGGTAATACCGTTCCTCGAGGCCGTCGTAGCAGAGCTTATTTAAGTATTCCCAGGAAGTGTATCCTTCCGGCACATCGAATTTCGGAAGTTTTGTGACACCAAATTCGATCTCCACATTACACCGGTCTGCAATTTTCTGTGTATTTTCGATTGCCTGCGGTGCATACGGGAAGAGCGATGCCATCTCCGCCTCGGATTTCACGAAATACTGGCCGCCCTCGTAGCGCATGCGGTCCTCATCCGTGATCTTCTTTCCGGTCTGCAGGCACAGAAGAATATCGTGGGAATCCGCATCTTCTGCGTACGTGTAGTGAATATCATTCGTCGCCACCAGCTCGATGCCGGTTTCTGCCGAGAGGCGCATCAGCTGCTGATTGACCATCCGCTGCTCCGGGATGCCGTGATCCTGCAGTTCCAGGAAGAAATTGCCTTTTCCGAAAATCTTCTCATACCGCAGTGCGGCCTCTTTTCCCATCTCGTACTGGTTCCGCACCATCGCACGCGCCACCTCACCTGCAAGGCAGGCGGAAAGCGCGATAATGCCCTCGTGATACTTTTCCAGAATCTCCATGTCGACACGCGGCTTATAGTAAAATCCATCGATAAAGCCCGCCGAAACAATCTTCATCAGATTGGAATAGCCCGTATTATTTTCCGCCAGCAGAACCAGATGGTAGTACCGGTCCTCTCCGCGGCTGGTTTCGCGGTCGAAACGGGAACCCGGCGCCACGTAAACCTCACAGCCGAGGATCGGCTTGATGCCCTGCGCGCGGGCTTCTTTATAAAAATCGATACAGCCGAACATGACGCCGTGATCGGTGATCGCGGCGCTGTTCATGCCAAGCTCCTTGACTCTGGCAACGTACTCTTTGATCTTGTTCGATCCGTCCAGAAGGCTGTATTCGGTATGTACATGTAAATGCGTAAAACTCATCGTTTTCTCCTCTATTTTCCAAAGGCATGTTCCGTTGTCTCCAAGATCGTCTGCACCAGGCTGTCCGGCTCGATCGGCTTGGTCAGATGGCTGTTCATGCCCGCTGCGCGGCATCCCTCTTTACTCTCTTCGGAGGACTGCGCCGTCATCGGGATGATCGGGACTTGTTTTGCTTCCGGAAGCTCCATGGTGCGGATCTGCCGCGCTGCCTCAAGACCGCCCATCACAGGCATCATCAGATCCATTAAAATCACATCAAATTTCTGCGGATTCGCCGCATACTTTTCGACCGCCTCGCGGCCGTTCCATGCCTCTTCCACCGTCGCACCGTGATCGGTCAGGTAAAACTCGGCGATTTCCATGTTGATCTCATTATCCTCGACAAGCAGAACGTGGAAGCGGACAAGCTCTTTTCCTGCGATCCGTGTCTTTACTTCCTGAATCCGCTGTCCCTCGCAGTCAATGTAAAACGGAAGCCGGAATACATACGTCGTTCCGACGCCCTGCTGGCTCGTTACCTCGATCGTGCCCTGCATTTTTTCGATCAGTTCTTTGACGATCGACATGCCAAGGCCCGTTCCCTTGTACTGCGTTCTCGCACCGGACTTCTCCTGTGTGAACGGATGGAACAGCTCTTTTTCGATAAATTCGCTGCTCATTCCGATGCCGCTGTCCGTGATGCGGAACTCGTAGACGACCCGGGTTCCGTCGCAGGAGACTTCGCCCGCATACGTATCGATCGTTCCGCCCGGCTTGTTGTACTTGATTGCATTGCTGAAGAGATTCAGCATAATCTGCCGCAGGCGCAGCGGACTGCCGATCAGTCTCGTGTGCGTCAGCTCACCGCGGTGCGTACGGTGGGTAATGCCCATCTCCGTAATCTGCGCATTGACAAGGGATGACACATCATCCATCAGATGCGTCAGGTCAAAAGAAACGCTCTCGATCGTCTCTTTTCCGGACTCCAGCTTATTCATATTGAGCACATCGTTGACGAGTGCCAGCAGATGGCTTGCGGAAAGATTGATTTTATCGAGGCAGTCGTCCACTTTTGCCTCATCCTGCCGGTTTTTGCGGATGATATCCAGCATGCCCATAATGCCATTGATCGGCGTGCGCACATCGTGGCTCATGCGGTTCATAAATTCTGTTTTTGCACGACTTGCACTATCTGCAGCTCTAAAGGCATCCTGAAGCTGTATCTTCTCCCTCTCTTCCCGGCTGTGGAACTCTGACGTATCACGGAAAAGGATCATGCCGTGTACCACAACGCTCTCCCGCTTTGTCTTTCGGTCGTAGACGGTATCCTGTGACATAAGAACCGTCTTCTGCAACCATATTCTTCTGCCGGACTCATCTGCTTCCTGATACTCCACGACTACCTGCTTATCTCCGTTTTCAAAGCGCTGCAGCAGTTTCTTCGAGGAATCCACAATGCGGTATGATTCCAATGTCTCCTCCGCGACAAACGCACTGCATTCCCCGCAGTATTTCTCGTAGGAACACGGCAGATCTATATTGAGGTCAAATTTCTTCTGCCCGCTGTGGTAAAAAATCTGCTCCAGCGAATCATTCGTCAGATCAACGGCGAACACGGCCTCGGCCGTCTCGAGAAGTGCCTCGGCGTAGTGGCTGTTTTCAATGATCGACTGTTTCATCTGTTCATAGTATTGGTCGAGCTGTTCTTTTTCATTCCGAGCAGCTTCCTCATTGGAGCGGAACCGCTCAAAGCCCATCAGAAAATGGTGCAGTCCGCCGTCCTCGGCCGCGTCGTAGAACAGAATGGTGACTTTTCCCCGGCAGAGCGCTTCCCCTTCGCTGCCCTCCTGATACTCGTACAGAATTTCTACGCTCTCTTCTCCCTTCTGATAGCACTCCTTCAGATGGGTAAGATCCAGCATTCTACGCATTTCCTTTCTCTTTTCCTCATCCGTGATGCCCTGCACAATATGCTCGGCCGCACCGGTATAGCTGCCGTCCTCGGCAAGGAAAAAGCCCGAAACGGCACGCAGAATCCGGTACTGGTCCTGTCTTGCATTGCAGTAAATACAGTTGGAAAAATGGTATCCCTTTTTCTTTACGACGTCCAGCGCTTCCAGGCTGATCTTCCGCTCTGCGGCGGCTTCTTCCATCTTCGCGCGGTTTTTGTCGATATACATGTTCTGGTCCGCATGGCGGAACAGTTCCCGGATATCACAGTCTTCAAATTCCGTGGACAGTGCATAGCCTCCGGCGTAGCTGATCGGCATCTCCGGGTGCTGACGGGAATATTCTGCCGTCTGCGTGCGGATGTGATTCATGCACGCTTCCACTTCTTCGCGGTTCAGTCCGCGCAGAATGGCAAGAAACTCATCTCCGCCGTTTCTTCCGACGAAATACTCCTCCGGGACTGCTTTTCGAAGCTGAACGGCAAAGGAACGGATATATTCGTCTCCCTTGTCGTGACCCAGACTGTTGTTGATCGTGCGCAGATTGTTGAGGTCAAACACGCAGACCGCATACACGCCGGAAATTTCTTCTCCTCCGTCGCTTCCCTCCAGAATCTCTTCGCATTTATTTTTATTTGGCAGGCCCGTCGCCTCATCGAGATAGACTTTCTTCTGCAGAATACGGTTCACCGCCGCATAGCGGACGGCCTTGATCAGCTCCATGCCGATGACAAACACCAGACCGATGATATCTCCTACTACCACCTGCTCCAGCTTCTTCAGCGAAGACGCCATTCTCTGCGAATACGCTTCCGCAAGGCCCGTCGCCTCGTCACAGATTTTGAAAAAGGTCTCACTCTTTTCGATAATCGCGGTATTCTCATATCCTTTTTCACGCACCAGCAGAATCTCTGCCTTCAGCTCTTCAAAATACGATGCCAGCTCAGTCATCTTATCCTGAAAATCCCGGTCATCCAGGCGCACCAGATCCAGCTCGCTGCTTCCGTTCCGCAGACCGTCGATATAAGCGTTGATGTCTGCAATCATCGTATCCTGCGGTTCTCCCGCATTCTCCAGCTTGATAATCCGCTGCGTTTTTCCGCGCACCAGACCGGCATAGTTGACAACGCGGGCCGTTCCCTGTATTTTCTCGACCATCGACATAATGCAGAAAAACAGAATAATCAGAATGATCGTTAAAACCGTCATTGCGGTTTTGGAAATAAAAGATGTTTTTTTCTTACTTTTCTTTTTCTTCATCGCTCTCCATCAGATCCTGTGTCACTTTTTGTCATATAGATCATATTATAAGCGCAATCCTCTCTTCGCGCAACCGCAAACCGGGCGCAGAAAAAATTTCAAAATTTTATCTGCTGTCTGACACAAAAAAACGGACACCGGAGAGGATGTGCTTCCTGTCCAGTGCCCGATTTTTTCTTATTTTGCTTTTTCTGCCGTCCAGATTTTACCGTCGCGGATGACAACCTGTTTTTCTTTCATCAGATGGCCGACCGCGCGCTTAAATGCTGCTTTGCTGAGGCCGAATTCTCTCTGAATCACTTCCGGTGATGCTTTGTCATCAAATGGAAGGACACCTGCAAATTCCTCGATCACAGAAAGAACGCTCTCTGCATCGATTGCGATCTGCTCGTACGCTTTTCCGCGTGCGGACAGGGAGAGTTTTCCGTCCTCTTTGACTTCTGTAACGCGGCACTCAAGTTCCTGGCCGACATGATAGTCTGCCTGTGCTTCTCTCTTTGGAATCAGGCCGGAGTAGCGGTCATCAACAGCAACGAAAACGCCGAAGTTTCCGCTGATCTCGTAGATTCTTCCCTTTACGATATCGCCTACGACGTACGGAGAATTGGTTTTCAGGAAATGGTAAACCTTCATCGTTGCGCAGAGACGGTCGCTCTTGTCGATGTAGAGGGAAACCAGAACCTCATCACCTGGATGGAGGCGGCGGGTCTGCTGTTTAAACGGAAGAAACAGATCTTTTTCCAGACCCCAGTCCAGAAATGCTCCGATCTTTCCGGTAGCAGCTACGTTTAAGACAGCCAGCTCTCCAAGCACCAGCTTCGGCTCTCTGGTTGTCGCAATCAGACGGTCGCTGGAATCGCGGTACAGAAATACTTCCAGCTCATCTCCCTCTTTTGTTCCTTCCGGCACCTGTTTGATCGGCAGAAGAACACGTTCCTTCTCGCCTGCTTCCCGGGTCTCCCCAAGATAAATACCGAATTCTACTTTCTTTACTACTACCAGCTTTTGCTTTCTTCCTATATTTAACATTTGACTTCCTTTCTTACTGCTCGCCGAGAGCCTTCATGCTCATCTCCTCGAGCAGGTCGCTCTTGATGTGGTACAGCTTGTCGGACAGATCCACGTAAACCTCATGCGGATTGACCAGACGTTTGGACTCCTCCCAGAGGGTATCTTTCTCTCTGGTGCAGATGTCGCGGATCTCCATGACGGATGGAGAAGTGTAGACGCATGCGCCCTTCTGGAAAATCGGAACGAGGAGCTCGCGTAAGGTGTAGGTTCCGCCTTTGATCTTCGTCTTTTTCCAGGTCTCGATCGGGTCGAAGATGATCATATCTTTGCTCTCGTCGAAGGTCTCGTCTGCAAGGCAGATCAGGTCGGCACGGATCTTTCCGGTTTCTTTATCATAAATACGATAAATCGTCTTATTGCCCGGGTTTGTTACTTTCTCGGAGTTCTCGGACAGCTTGATCTTCGGTGTGAATTCTGCATCATCTTTATCTTTTGCTGCTGCCAGCTTGTAAACGCCGCCGAATGCCGGCCAGTCACCGGATGTGATCAGGTTGGTGCCGACGCCCCAGGAATTGATCTTCGCACCCTGGGTTTTCAGGCTGTCGATCAGGTACTCATCGAGGTCGCTGGATGCGGAAATGATGGCATCGCCGAAACCTTCTGCCTCGAGCATCTGATATGCTTTCTTTGACAGATAAGCAAGGTCACCACTGTCGATACGGATGCCGTAGCCTTTCATCGGCAGGCCCGCTTCTCTCATCTCTTTGAAAACGCGGATGGCGTTCGGAACGCCGGATTCGAGAACATCGTACGTATCTACAAGAAGAATGCATGCTTCCGGATACAGTTTCGCATACGTTTTAAATGCGGTGTATTCATCAGGGAAACTCATGATCCAGCTGTGTGCGTGGGTTCCCTTGACCGGAACATCAAACATCTGTCCTGTCAGGACATTGGAGGTTCCGATGCAGCCGCCGATCATGGCAGCACGCGCGCCGTAAATGCCGGCATCCGGTCCCTGCGCACGGCGAAGCCCAAATTCCATGATGCCGTCGCCCTTTGCAGCATAGACTACGCGTGATGCTTTCGTGGCGATCAGACTCTGGTGGTTAATCATATTCAGAATCGCGGTTTCTACCAGCTGTGCCTCCATGATCGGAGCGACAACTTTTAAGAGCGGCTCTCTTGGGAATACTACGGTCCCTTCCGGGATGGCATAGATATCACCGGTGAAATGGAAGCCTCTTAAATATTCCAGAAAACCGTCGCTGAAAATATGAAGAGAACGAAGATAATCGATATCGTCCGGTGAAAAGTGAAGATCACGGATGTACTCGATCACCTGCTCCAGTCCTGCGCATACGGCGTACGCTCCGCCGCATGGATTTTTTCTATAAAATGCATCAAATACCACGATCTGGTCAGACGGGTTCTCATAGTAGCCCTGCATCATGGTAAGTTCATATAAATCTGTTAACAGTGTAAGGTTCTGTGCTCTCATGCAAAATCCCCTTTCCTCATTGTGTTTATTCCTGTCGTGTTGCTTGTCGTATTCTTTCCGATTGTATCACAATCATTGAAATTCCACAACTACGTATGGCTGTCCTTTTTCATCGTTTAAGGCAATAAAACAGCCGTTTTCCGTCTCGGCGCGCAGCGGATGAAGAACATCGCCAAGGTGCGCCTGCTGTTTGTATTCCGCGCGCATCCGATGCACGGTAAAGTTCTTTGGAAGGCACTCGCCGGCAAGCGAAATAAACTGCGCATTGTTGACATGATGGTTTGTGTCAAGATTGTGCGGACGCACCGGGAATGGTTCGCCAGAGAAATCCGCTTCCGGCATTTTTACCTTGCGCTCGCCGAAATCCTCGTTAATCGGATCGTCTATGCCGTACGCATCTGTCGTCTCTTTCGGTGCACGGACAGGATGACCGTTTTCCATGTTGACGTAAGACCAGATGGAATTGGCGCAGGCGAGCATTTCACCGCCCCTGGTCTCCATCGTGAAATTACGCATGCCCAGAAATCCTTTGAAGCCGCTCGCCCATGTCGTGATCTTCACTTCTTCGCCGATGGATGGATAACGGTTCACATGAATCTGCCACGCCGACAGCACCCAGGCACAGCCTCGTTTTTTGAGTTCCGCAACACCCTCGCCGATTGCTTCCGACTGAAATGTACTGCAATCCTGAAAATAGTTGATAAGTCCCGGCAGCGTAAGATTTCCATCCTCTCCGATTTCGCTGTAGCGGATTCTGCTCGTAAAGGAATACTTCATTGTTTCGTTCCTCCTGCTGTATTTGATGTACTCTCGAAAAAGCTTTTTAAGAATCGAAAAAGGTCTCAGGTACGAAACCTGAGACCTTTCAATGAGCTGGGCTACCTGGATTCGAACCAGGAACTGACGGAGTCAGAGTCCGTTGCCTTACCGTTTGGCGATAGCCCATTGCCTTGCGACAAGATGTATAATACACTATACCAGAAGAAAAGTCAACACCTTTTTTCAAATTTTTTTATTTTTCTTAAAAAACTGAATTTTAAGATATTTTCTTCCCTTTTATACCTTATTCTTGTCATATTTTCATAATTGATTTGAGTAGTACAATATGCTACAATTAAGAACAGGAAACAGCCGTGTTACAGGGTGGTTTGACCTCTATTCTATATAGAATGGGGGTGATGCTTATGAAGCGTTTCGATTTTACGGACCTTATGTCCTTTGGAATGTTCCTTCTGGCATTGCTTACATTTATTTTTACATTTGTAAGATAATGTTATATTGAGCATAATATAGCCACCCCATAACTTTGCCGAGTGCTGGAGTGGACTCTCTACTTACAAACGGGGCAAACCACCTTGTGGGCGGCTGTTCTCCTTTTCTTACTATCTACTATAGCATATTATTTCTTATTCTGCAATCTCTTTTGCTGCTCTATTCTGCCACATAACTCTTATCAATATTAATGACACAGTCATACTGTTCATCCATTTCTTTCATAAGTGCACCGATCTGTGAAATCACACGGTCGCAGTCCTTTTTCTGATAAGAATATGGAATTTCCAGATCAAAAATCAGCTTTTTCCGCTCCGACCCGTTTATCATGCGAAAATCGTGGAATGACAGTTCCGGATCCAGAATCGAGATGACATTTCGAACTTTTTCTTTCGTTGCAAGCACTGCCGCATCATGAATCTCCACCGGATCCATGTGAATGACAAGCAAAATACCAAGCTTTTTTCCTACTTCCCGCTCAATGCGGTCGATGATATCATGGGATACTTCAATATCCACATCACGCGGTACCTCCGCATGGATGGATGCCATACTCCTTCCCGGCCCGTAGTTATGGACAATCAGGTCGTGTGTTCCGACTATGCCATCATAAGAGGAAACCGATTCCATAATCTTGCGATACAAATCCGGATCTGTGCTCTGGCCGATCAGCGGCTCGAGTGTATCTTTCGCAATGGAAATACCGGACCACATAACAAGTCCAGCCACAACCAGTCCTGCAATTGCATCAATGTTAATGGAAAGGAAATGGCAGATCAGCGTGGAAAGAATCGTTGCGCTGGTTGTAATCACATCTCCCATGGAATCAGCCGATGTTGCCAACATGACTTTCGACTGGATGCGGTTTCCCAGTTTCCGATTAAAAAATGCCATCCACAGTTTCACACCAACGGAAAGAACCAGGATCAGAAACGGAACCAGCTCGAAAGTAATCTCCTCAGGGTTTCGAATCTTTTCCAGAGAGCTTTTTAAGAAAGTAAAGCCAACCTCAATCACAAGAAACGAAACGATCAGTGCCGCAATATACTCGATTCGCCCGTGTCCAAACGGATGCTCTTTATCGGCCGGTTTGTTCGCCATCTTGACACCAATGAAACTAATCACGGACGATGCCGCGTCTGAGAGGTTATTGAACGCATCCGCCATAATCGCCAGTGAGTTCATTCCGATGCCGATCAGCAGCTTTGCCGCAAACAGTAAAATGTTGCAGCAGATTCCCACAATACTCGACAAAATGCCATAGCTCGTTCGCACGTCTGCGTTGTCGGTTTTCTCATAATCTTTTACAAAATGTTTTACCAGAAAATCTGTCATGGTTCCCCCTTCTTTCCAGAATAATACATTAGATAAAAAGGCCTGCATCGCAGCGGAGCCCTCTCGTTTTCTCTGTCTTTTTCTATAGTAGGCAGTGGCGGAAAAAAAGTCAAGCCTAACATATTTTCGTGGATTCTATCTGCGGGATCTGCCACTGGCAGCTCTCTCTGAATGCAGAGCAGCGTAAAATTACAGGGGACTCCTCCGGCAGCGTTTGACAATTGAATGAGAGTTTTTTTTCTTTCCCTCTGCCTTTCGAATCCCCTGTAATTTATTTTTTATTTCACTTTATAAATCTTAGCCATATCCTGCACATACAGCGGATAGAAAACATATCCCGCAAAGTCTTTTCTCAGTACGACTTCACACGCCATATCCTCGATATAGAGGTTTGCCGCATCATCGGCAAGCAGAGTCTCCATCTGTTTGTAGAGATCAATCTGCTCATTTTCATCGGTGCTTGTTTTTACCTGCTCATACAGTTTATCATATTCATCGTTGTGATAATTGATGAAGTTTTTCGATGAGGTTGAGGTAAAACGCTCCAGCAGCGCACGGCCGCTTAAGTAAGCTGCGTCAACGCCGACAACAGTAGACTCAAATTTCCGGTCAGAATATACATCTGACAGCCAGCTGCCCCACTCAATCTGCTGGATTTTCGCATTCACGCCGATGGCTTTAAACTGCTCCACCAGAACCTGTGCCGTATCAATATGCTGCTGATAGTTGTTTGGCACCGTGATGGTCAGATCAAATCCGTCCGGATATCCGGCCTCTTTTAACAGTTCCTTTGCTTTTTCAATATCCTGGTTGTATTTGTCTGCCAGCTCCGGCATATAATATTTTCCAAATGCCGGGAACATACTGCTTCCGATGATCGTTCCTTTTCCGTCTGCAATCATATCCAGCACTTCCTGGCGGTTTGCCGCATAACAGAGTGCCTGACGGACTTTTACATTATTCAGCGGCTCTACCTCGTTGTTCAGGTAAAGTGCCTGTACCAGGTTCATACCGCCCTCGTAGATCTGGAATGCATCGTCGCCTTCGAGCTGCGCACGCTGCGTAGAATCAATGCGCGCGTACATATCGAGTGTTCCGGCTTTCAGACCGGTTACGACAGCATTGGTATCGCCGACAATTTTAAACGTTACTTTATCCAGATATGCCTGATTGTCAGTATTCCAGTAATCGGCAAATTTTTCAATGATGATATTTTCCTGTGGGGAACGTGATACATAATGGAACGGACCGGTTCCAACCGGATTGGTTTCAAGATCGGACGCATGCTCAGGTATAATCGCCACCGTCAGATAGGACAGAAATTCGGTATCTGACTCTTTTAAATAAATATGGATGGTGCTCTCATCCGGAATTTCAACCTTGTCCACATTGGAAAATGCTTCCACCAGAGGTGTTCCGTCTCCGTTGATTCCCGCGCAGCGCTCAATAGAATATTTGACATCTTCTGCAGTGACCGTTGTTCCGTCGTGGAATTTTATACCGCTTCGCAGTTTGAAGGTGTACTCTTTTCCATCTTCGGAAATGGTATGGCTTTCTGCCACTGCATCTTTCAGATTTCCTTCTTCGTCGGGCTTTACAAGGCCCTCATAAATGTTGAATAGGATTTCTTTCGTTCCTGCCGCTACGGATTTGTGTGGGTCAAGACTATCCTCAAGATCCTGAGGAATTCCTACTACGATGGAACCTCCCATCACAGGCTCGCCTGTCGTGGTGGATTCCGTTGATACCTGAGAACTGGTGGTATCCGAAGAATCTGCCTTCCCATCCTTGCCGTCCTGGCATCCGCCAAGTACAACAGTAAGAGCTGCAACCAAAAGTAACGTAAGGACGTTTCTTCTTTTTTTCATGATTTCTCCTTTTAGATACGAGTTCTCTCATTTTGTAATTGTCACGCCCTATTTTATCCAACCTTTTCCAAAATGGCAAGTACATTATTGTATACAATCTGTTTTTCTTACCGCTCCTCCAGAAGGAGAACGGCTCTGCGTTCGATCACGTTCTATTTCTCCTGACGCAGAATCGTCCGCATCTGTTCTGCGCACTCCGGTAAATCTGATCCAGCTCTTTTTCCGTTGGGGAAAAGCTTTTCAGATTTTCTGCAATCAACCGCGCATAATCTGCGACACGCTGGGAATGCTGTCTTGTGTAATTATCCTTTTCATCCATCATACGTCCGATCGCCGCTACGGAGTTTACCATCAGCTTCTGCGCTTCTTCGATCGTCGCTGTCACTTCCGCCTCCATCGCTTTCTCCTCTTCTTCCTGCCGGATCCGATACTTTTTGAAAAGCAGATCTGTGACAAACATCAGCAGGAAAAAGGACCAGTAAAGCACGTTGCTCAGATACCTGGTCTCAATTTCCGCCTGCTTTTCATAGCGGTAAACCTGTTGGATCAGTTCTTTTACTTTCTTCATGTGTGCCTCCTCTCTGTTATGGTTATCTGCCTCTATTTTACCCCATGATCTATGTTTCGAAGAGTATAAATTTACGAAATGCAGTTGTTTGTAATGGTTTGCCGCAAAAAAGGATCTGCCGCCCGGGAAATCTTTCGTTCCCAGGCGGCAGATCCTTTCCTGTTTTTTCTGTTTTTTCTTACCTGTTATCCCTCGATAGAGATTGTCTTTTTCTGCTCAACTGCCGGTTTTGCTTCTTTCTTTGGTACAAACAGTTTCAGCAGACCGTGTTTGAATTCAGCTTTGATATCCTCTTCGGTGATATCCTCGCCTACATAAAAGCTTCTGCTGCATGCTCCTGCATAGCGCTCTCTGCGGATATAGCGGCCATTCTCTTTTTCTTTCTCATCTTTATCGAGGCCTTTCTCTGCACTGATGGTCAGATAACCATTTTCCAGAGTTGCCTGAACCTCATCTTTGGTAAATCCCGGAAGATCAACAACCAGCTCGTATCCATTCTCCATCTCACGGATGTCAGTCTTCATGACATGGCTGGCTTTGCGGCCGTACAGTTTCTTCTCGGTGTTTTTCATTTCTTTATCGTAATCATAGAACGGGAAATCGTTAAAAAAGTCATCAAATAAATTTTCTCCAAAAATACTAGGCATCAACATAAGTCATCGCTCCTTTTCTATCTTCGCCCGGCACTTCCTGTTGCCGGCCATTTGCTGTTTACCTGTTTCTTTGGAACTTGGGTGAAATCCGGATACCGGAGGTTTTCTCTTTCTTTCCCCTCTTTGTATCCCTCTTCCTTTGTTCTAGCTGTAATATAACACTTATTATTATCACTGTCAAGAGGTGAGTGCTAATTATTTGTGAAGAATTTGTGAAGCCTTGATTTTATGGGCTTCACAGGGGATTCTCACTTACTTTCGCACTCGATTTTCTTGATTTTACACCATTTTTACACCATTTCATTTGATTTTGGTGTAACACTCATTTTCTTTACACCAAATTACACCATCGACTTACATTTACACCACAGCAGGTACAGTTTCCGGCAGATTCATTTTTGACATCTCATTTTCTACATGAGCCATTTCAGCGATATGATTATAGATATTCATAGTGATCTTCGCATCAGAGTGGTCTTCGCTCCGCTACGGTCGGTGCTTAACGGATGTCCACCGGACATCCAGCACCCCATTACATACTGCATAACTTTCGGATTAACATTATTCTCACCCAATCTGGTACATCCTGTGTGACGAAGAATGTGTGGATGTGTCAAGTATAGGACAAAAAAAATTTTATTTTTTCTGCCGAAGACTATCTGACGCTTCCATCAGGTAGTCCCAGCACCTTTATTATCTTCTGGTAAGTCATTCTTGTCCTGCTCAAGTTACCTCTATTCTGAAAAAATATCGTCAAAATTCCATTCGATTTCGATTTCTTCCTGACTATGAACACGGATCACCTTGATAATCTCACGCAGCTTCTCTGTATCGAACTTCTGAATTCCCAAGAAATCTTTTAGTTTTATTTTATCAGAAAGTTCATTTTGTTCAAGAAGCTTTTTACTATTCTCCGCATCTTCTATCTTTCGTTTTATTTCCTCCAGCTGTACACTTATCTTTCCTGCTCTCTGCTTATACGAATCACGATCTATACGACCATCTTTGTAATCATCATAGAGTTTCATCTTTTCCGAGGTCAACTGTCGGCTCTGTTTTTGCAATTCTGCGGTATTGATCTCTTTGTCGTCGCATTGCCTGTTGGAAGATACTTTCTTTCCTTTTTCCAACATTGACGCTGCATACTGATGAACAAGCCCAAGGATATTCTCCTCCAACGGTTCCCGCCGGATCACCAGACTTCGACACACAGGATCTCCATTGGTTCGGGCATCTGAACATTTCAGCAAATGCTCTGTTTCTTTTAGCAGAGAATGCCCGCAGTTAGCACATAGCAACAATGCCGGCTGTTTTTTACGTCTTTCCAGAGTAAAATTGGTACGTGATTCCGCAACACTTCTCTTCTTTTTCGGATGCATTTCATTTGCTTTTTCAAACAATGCCCTGTCTATAATTGCCGTATGATGATTTTCCAGGCGAACCCATTCTGTTTCATCATTCAGAACTGCTTTATGACCGGTATGCATACTGCAACGTGTTTTTCCCCAGATTCTGGTTCCAATATAAATCTCATCCCGGACAATTGCCGCTACTGTCGTAGGGCTCCAGTGTTTCTTTTTGATCGTGTCAAACCTCTGGAACTGCACCTGATCCCCTCTTGATAATTTCTGCTCATCACAAGTGGCAATCGCCTGTCCGTTCAATTCCCTTGTAATATCCGCAAAACTTGTTCCTTCCGCTGCCATCCGAAAAATCATTTTCACGACTTTTGCAGCCTCTGGATCTACTTCCAGCCTTCCATCTTTTCCTTTTTTATAGCCATATCTTGCATTTACCGGAAGGCGTGTACCATTTCTCGTTCTTGTCTGCAATGCTGATGAAATTTTCTTGGACAAATCCAGGCTATACATATTGTATACCAGATTCTGCAATGCTACATTCATTCCACCAGTCATTCCGCTACTTGCTGCACTGTCATAGCTGTCATTAATCGAAATAAATCGAATCTGTAGAAGTGGAAAAATATATTCAATATAAAATCCAACTTCCAAATAGTCTCTTCCAAATCTGGAAAAGTCTTTCACAACTACACAGCCGATTTCTCCGCTTTTCATGTCATCCTGCAGCTGTTGAAATCCCTGCCTTTTAAAATGAGTACCGCTGACACCGTCATCCACATATTCCAGAATATCCGACTCAGCTACACCCAGCTCATCAATTACAAATGATTTTAACAGAATTCTCTGAGAAGTTACACTGTCGCTCTCTTTTTTGGCTCTGCCATCTACATTGTCATCTTCTGCAGACAAACGGATGTAAACAGCTGTTTTTCTAAGATCTATCATCTTGACTGCGCCTCCTTCTCTTTCTTTAGTTTCTGTAAATCTGCAAACTGATCGTCATATACCAGCTTGATCTCATAATCATACTTACCATGGATAATAATTGAATCCACAAAGGCATCTGCCATTTCTTTTGTCAGCTTACGCTTTGACATATAAGTATGTATCACATTTCCCCAGCCTTCTTCAATGTGGTAATCCTGGGAATACCGAACCTGTGCCACCAATACTGTGTCCAGACGGCTCTTGATATTCTCAATTTCATTGGAATAGATCCGAGAAAACTGTATGTATTCTTCTTCTGTAATCAAACGTTCGGAATAGTCTTCATATAAATCCGATTTACGCTTACTGATACGGCTTAGTTCCCGTCGAAGTTTTCCCACCTCTTTATCCAAAAGCAGGTACTGTGTCTGATTTTTGGAAGCTGCATTCATTTTCTGAATCATTTTTTCTGTATCCAATACGGTTTTCATATGCGTTTGGATCAGGCGAAGAACATCGTCATCCACATATTCTTTTCTGACTCTGTGCCCTTTGCATTGCTTTCCTCCGGATTTATGGTTAGTATTGGCTCCGCAGATATAAAAGAATGTGCCATTTCTTTCTCTGGACAACGTCATGCGGTTGCCACAGCCTCCGCACCATATCTTTCCTGTATAGAAATTATGGTTTCTAATAGCCCCATTGTTCTGCTGATGTTTCTTCTTATAAGCTTCCGTATATTCCTGGATTTTAGATTGTACCTGTTGAAACAACTCTCTATCTATAATCCCTTCATGCGTGTTCTCCACATGCACCCATTCACTCTCTGGTCGATTTCTCTGTTTATTTCCCTGGAAAACACTTTGCTGATATTTTCCAAATACAGAATCACCTGTGCAATGAACATCCTGAAGAACTCGTTTCACTTCATAATTGTTCCAGGGTTTTGACTCCGGAAGCGGCTTCTCACCGGTTTTATAGAATTTTCTCTGTAAAGTCGGCGATAAAACTCCATCTTTATTGAGCTGTCTTGCAATATCACTATAGTTCCTGCCATCCATATACATAGAAAATATACTTTTCAAATGTTCTGCAGCTTCTTCATCAACGATCAGCTGATGATGGTCTTCTTCTGACTTTCTGTAACCATACGGTTCCCAGGCACTTGTAAATTTTCCTTTTTTCCAAAGAGCTTTTTTTGCGCTGCTGCTCTTTTTGGCAAGGTCTTTCGAATAGAACTCATTGATAATATTCTTCAGTGGAACTGTAAGATCCACACCCTCTCTGAAGGAATCGAAATCATCTGTCACAGCCAGGAATCTTACATGAAAAAACGGAAATACTCGTTCAATATAGTTGCTGGTTTCGACATAATTTCTTCCAAGTCTGGACAAATCTTTTACAATAACACAATTGATTTTTCCATGCTTGATATCTTCCATCATCTGTACGAATCCAGGACGGTCAAAATTTGTACCTGAATAGTCTGAGTCCTTATAAACTTCCGCAACCGAAATATCTTCCGTATCTGCTACAAAGTTTTTCATCAATTCCACCTGGGTTTCTATCGTCCCTCTTTCTAATGTTTCTTCTGTTTCCATTGAAATTCTGGCATACAATCCTGCCCGGAATGGTCTTCTCACCTCTGTCTGGACGGTTGCACTGCCGACTACTGTCGGAATGTTTTTCCTACTCTTTCGTGCCATTTTATACAACCTCCTTTACCTTGACCTGCAGATTATTATCATCATCTACTACCGTATCAACTCCCATAGCCGGTAATTGATTCAGCAATGTCTGATAACAATCATCAAAATCAAAAGTGATCTCTATATTCTTTTTATCATATACTCTGATTTTCCTGATCAGTTCTACCACCACTGTGCGGGACAGTTCTTCAATATCCTGATATTTCACAAAATAATCCAGCCAGGTATTGGCATTGTCTGCTTTTTCCAGCTCACTATCCATTTCTTTCTGGATTGCACGGATACTCTCTTCCGCATTTCTAAGCCTCTTTCCATAGGCTGCATGAAGCTCTACATAGTCTTCTTTTGATACAATGCCCTCTTTCATATCCGAATAGAGCATCATCCGTAACTCCTTACAACGTTCTGTCTCCTGTTTTTTCTTCTCCAGCCTGTCCTGCAGCTTCTTCATATTGATCTCCTGAAATGGCACAGTACCAACAAATTCCAGGACTCTTTTCAGGTGCAGGATATTCTGGATATGCTGTTTCAGCATCACCAGTACGGCATCTTCCAGATCCTTTTCCGGTATTCTATGACTAGAACAGCGTTTTGTTTCTTTATTTGCGGAACATAGATAATAAGCATATTTTTTCCCTGCCACAGTAGAAACCTTTCTTGTCATAGGTGCACCACAATCCGCACATACAGCAATTCCGGACAACAGATATACCTGCTTTTGGTAAGGTGAAGTACGTGTATCCATGCCCAGAAGCCTCTGCACAATTTCAAAATCACGGTCACTCACCAGTGGCTCATGATTTTTCTCAATCCGGATCCAGTCATCTTCCGGTTTCACATAAGTCTGCTTCACTTTATGGTTCGGTGTTGTCCTTTTTCCCTGCACAAGATTTCCGATATAAACCTCGTTTTCCAGTATCCTACGGACTGTAACGGAACTCCAAAGTGCCTGTTCTTTCTGCCGGAAGCCAGTTTCATAATGACTGCCGCTGCTGATTTTATATTCAAATGGGGAAAGAATACCCAGTTCATTTAAACGATTAGCGATCGCATCCTGACTCATTCCCCGCAGCTTCATCTTAAAAATATCCTGTACTACACTGCCTGCAGATGGGTCAATCTCTAATTTATGCTTATCTGTCTTTGTCTTCCTGTATCCAAATGCTACAAACGGAGTCACGCACTCACCTTTTTTCCTCTTAATCTCAAGATTACTCCTGATCTTAATAGAAATATCACGACAATAAGCATCGTTGATTAAATTTTTAAATGGGATAATGATTTCGTCTGCCTGATTCTTTCCCTTAAGACTGTCATAATTATCATTGATAGCAATAAAACGCACACCAAGAGCCGGGAATAATCTCTCGATATACTTCCCGGAATCAATATATTCCCTTCCAAATCGTGATAAATCTTTTACCACTACGCAGTCTACAATCCCACGCCGGATATCTTCCAGCATTGCCTGGAATGCAGGGCGCTCAAAATTAGAGCCTGAGTAGCCATCATCAACTCGGACTGAAACAACTTCTATATCTTTTTTGTCTTTCAGGAAATCCAGAATCAAAGCTTTCTGGTTAGAAATGCTGTTACTTTCCAGTTTTGCTGAACTAGAAATATCGCCATCTTCTTTAGATAATCTGACATAGATGGCGGCATGATAGATTTTATTGATATTCTGATACATATCTTACCTCCTTTTATTACGTCAGAAAATCCATGTAATAAAAGGGGGCTGCATAATTTGTCCTTACTGACATTCTAACACAGTCCCCTCAATCTTGCCAGTACTTTTTCAGACACTCAGAAGCATATTCTCAAATGCCTGCTCCATAGATATACCGTTATTGGCAAATCTGACTTTTACTTTCATATTGCCGATCCGGACCAAATATGGATTTCCTACTTTATTCAGAAAAATATCTCTCCGTTCCTGAAGCGATTTATTTCTGTCTGCTTTTATCATCCGTAGATCAGTCATTTCATTGATATCTACATCACTGAAATCCTGCTCCAGATAGTTTCTATATTCCTCTGCCGTCATGCCCTTCTCCTTCCATTCCCATCTGAATCTGTACTGCTTTCAGTACCCGATCCAGGCTCCACTTATTTACTCTTCCGCATTTCTCAATAATACATTTCGTAGAAATGCTCATAACCTGTTCAGCCAGTGCCAGGCTTCCTTTTCGGATTCCCGTCATATCATATTTGCTGATAAATACATGTGTTGGCAAATACCGTTTCTTATAAATTCTTGATGTCAGCGGAACTACCGTTATGACTGAACTGTATGTATTGGCTTTATTATTACTCACTACGATCACCGGTCTTACTCCACCCTGAACAGATGTTGTAGGAAACATACCGAGATCTGCCCATAAAATATCTCCTCTGCGGATTGTCATTTGTCCTCTCTCCAATCTATTATTTTTATTTGTAAAGCATCCATAGCGCTATATTGGCTCCACAGGAATACGGCAGAGTTTCTTTCCCATAGGGAAAGCTCTGCCGCATAACCTCTATAGCCAATTTGATTATTAAACAGTGCTCGCTCGATTCTATTTATCCTCGATACCCCGAATCGTTACTCCCGCATATGCAGGAAGGGAATAATAACCTGCCCAGATGCATACTCCGGACCACAACCCGGAAACTCTCGTTTCCAGGCTCCAGCAGTTCATAGGTTTACCAGTTACA
>OGZV01000027.1_pt1 | contig 139545 bp, 193 predicted proteins | sample 1576861 | NCBI WGS metagenome assembly OGZV01 (sample SAMEA3541501, study PRJEB24748) | human gut metagenome | biome: human gut; feature: human-associated habitat; material: faeces | place: China | collected 2012
GGTATGGTTGTAAAATTAAAAATAAATTATGCTGATGTTACAGCAATAGTTCATGGCAGCAATAAAATTAGATGTAAGAGAATAACAGTTTTAAATTAGTTGTTTTAAGTATCTGATACTAACAATTAACAGCGGGATAATCATCCTGCTGTTTTTCTTATGTTAGTTTTTTCTGTCATATAATTTATATCAAATTTATAAAGGAGGACTGCATATGCTTAGTCAAAAAACAGCAAAAGAAATAAAGAAAGAATTTGGATACGATTTTTCAATACAAATGAACTGGATACAAATATCCAAATATAAATACTTATGCGAGGATTTTATCGAAAAATATGCAAATAAAGTTGATTGGTATTATATATCCGTGGACCAGCATTTATCTGAAAGCTTTATTGATAAGCATACTGATAAGTTTGACTGGAATCAAATATCTATATACCAGAATCTGTCAGAAGACTTTATTAACAAACATACTGATAAGGCTAATTGGTACTTCATATCTATATACCAGAAGCTGTCAGAAGATTTTATTGAGGAACATACTGATAAGATTGACTGGAATTATATATCCATATACCAGAAGCTGTCAGAAGATTTCATTGACAAACATACTGATAAGATTGACTGGAATGCTATATCCATGTACCAGAAGCTGTCAGAAAGCTTCGTTGAAAAACATGCAGATAAAGTTATCTGGGGTAATATATCTGAGTGTCAAAAGTTGCCCGAAGACTTTATCGAAAAATACGCAGGTAAAGTTAATTGGGTTAGTATATCTAAGTACCAGCATTTATCTGAAAATATTATTGAAAAGTATGCAGATAAAGTTGACTGGTATTGTGTATCCAAATATCAGGTCATTACACCTGAATTTGCAGACAAACATAATATAAAAATTAATAACAACTCTCTGAGACCTGCAGATGAATGGAAAAAAATGATTGAAAAGACCGGTTTATATGAATGCCACGAAGATTATTTCTATGCTTACAAGAACATAAGAAGTGACAGATACAGTCATTTTAATTTTCAGTACCAGTATTTGCCAGGAGAAACTTATGAGTGTTTCTCAGATTATTCAAATGATGAAAATTCTTTCGGATTATCTGCATGGACAGAGACAAAGGCTTACGACTATAGTGGTAATGGTATGGTTGTAAAATTAAAAATAAATTATGCTGATGTTACAGCAATAGTTCATGACAGTAATAAACTCAGATGTAAGAGAATAACAGTTTTAAATTAGCTATTTTAAACATCTGATATCAACAATTAACAGCAGGATAATCATCCTGCTGTTTTTCTTGTTTTTATTTTTCTGTCATATAACTTATATCAATTTTATAAAGGAGGCAAATTATGAATATCGCAAAGACAATCTTAAATACTCTTATGGAGAAAAACAAGGTTGCTACCGTATCAATCCAGATTGACATGCCGTGGAATAACAGAAGTGAGTTTGAAAGATTAATTTCCGCAAGTATGCCAGGAGAAATCCTTAAACCACTTATCAAAGCACTTGATAATGTATCAACAAACCAGAATGATTTCTTTATTACATATAGCAAGCTGCTTTATGAGCTAACTTTTGAAAAAAAGACAGAAAATGTCATATGTTTTGGTTTTAGAACTTCAGGAGTTGACAGCAACAGCTTTATAGTCAGTAAGATGAAATATCCTGAAGTGTATGGAAATCCATATCTGGATATGTATGCTCTGAAATACAGATTAACGAATGCATCTGAGTTTGATAAAGATATCTACGAAATAACTTTGTATAATATTAAGAACGACATTAAGTATGACCCAGCTGATGACACTATATTCTAAGCATTTGCTGAAGGAGGAAATATATGCCAAGAAAATCAGAACTTATACCTCTGTCTGAAGAACAGGATAGGCGTATAAAGCTCACAAAAGAGCAGAAGGAAAAAATTGCTGAACTATACGCAACTGACCAGTACTCACTGAAATCATTAGCAGAGCAGTTCGGAGTAAGTAAAAAGACAATTCTTCTGATTGTAAATCCAGAATCAGCAGCTAAGGCGAAGCAGTATAGAAAAGATAACTGGAGACGATGGCAGAGAACTGGTGAAGAATGGAATGAGATCCAGAAAAAACATAGAGCATACAAACAGAAATTATATAAGGAAGGAAAGCTATGCTTATGAAAGAAAAGAAAAGTAATAAACCATTCTATACCAAAGGAAATTCATATCCTGTTACACATGATAATGGAATTTTGAACTTAAGATGGTTTCAGGAAGAAGGCAGGTTAATGACACCTGAAAAAGAAAAAGCAATACTGGCTAGAAACGAAGCACTTAGGAATGTTCCATATGAAGAACGGGAACAATGGATAAAAAATAATCCTTTGGGAAAATGGATAAATTCTTAAGAAAACTATAAAGGAGACAAGACTATGATAAAAAAATATTTAAATTTATTAACTCAGGCAATAGACAGCTTTAAGCACCTTGGACGAGGAAATAGCTGGATTGACTACTTCCATACTGTAGGTTTTGAATTTTTACTTTTATTAATAACAGTCATTTCAATAGCTGGAATTTTTATTATATTATTCGGACCTTATAAAGGAACAATAAAAATAAAAAGATATTTCATGGGAAAATTAAATCTTCCATGTGAACATCTAAAAAAATACTCCCAGTATATTCAATCAGCTTACGAAAAGTTGGGAAGTATTTATTATACAATTAACAGTCCTTTGTATGACAAGATTTTTGAGAAAGATAATGATGCTAAAAATTATTTCCAAAAAATTGATTTTAACAGCACAATAGAAGAAATTCGTGATTTGCTAAATAATGCAGCTTTATTAAAAATGCCTGCACCTAGTTCTGACATTATTAACTTAGATCAATTTAATGTAATATTAGAAAAAATTAACAATATATCTAGCATTTCTGATGCTAAGAATGCAAGAATTATTGTTAATAACTTTAAAACAGCATTAAAAAAGTATGGAGTAGAATATAACGAAACTTTAAGTTTTAAGAACGCCTATTATGGCTATAATGAATTTAAAGATAATGAATATTTAACTAAGGGATTTGTTAATTATATGAAAGAAAAATGCAATATGGATATTAACCCAGTAGATCTAATAAAAAAACGCACAAAAGCTAATGTCAAAATCGGAATAATATTAGCAGCATTTTATACTGTATATATTTTGATTGTAGCTCCACTTGTAATGATGTTATTTTAAATAATTTAATATTATTCAATCATAGACATCTGTATTTGCAGATGTCTATTTTTTTGTATTTCGGCATCTATATATTTTACCGTATTATTTTTAATATGTCATTCATCAATCTCATTATATTATTCTGAAATATTCTTTTAAAACTACCAAACTGCCCCAATTCATCTTTTCATCTGTCATATAAATACCATAAATAAAGGACGGTGAATGTATGACTAAAGTTAAGATAACAACTCCAGACTGGACTCCGAAATATATCCGGAGGAAACTTAGAAGAAAGTACAAATTGCATGAATTAGAATATCAGGATTACATTGTATATACAGGGAAGCTCTCGAAATTCAAAATCAACAGCATAAAGCGGTTTATATATAAAGTCCGTAAAACATGCAGACTTACATATTCAATAGACAATTCATTTGGTAAGCGTTCAGCGACATATAGAAAAGAATACTTTACACATAATAAACCAATATATGGGAAATTTTACAGATGCGTATATTGTGGAACGCTCCATACAAGAAAAAATATAACCATAGACCATATATACCCGGTAAAGAAAGTGAACGAAAGTACTTATTACCAGGAAAAACTGAAAAAGAAAGGCGCAGAAAGCGTAAATTCATACCAGAATCTTGTTGCAGCATGCAGAAGATGCAATTCAAAAAAGAGTGCCAATATGGGACTTTGGATTCCAAGAGCTTATATCGGAAGCATTAAGGGGTTCTGGGTTGTGGTACATATAATCATGATTGCTGTAGCTGCGATATTAATTATCTGGTGTTGCCAGAATATCCCGACAGAAGTTGTGCAGAATGCAAGAAATCTTTCAACAGCACAATAATAAATACTTGCAATTTTATAGTTTCTAACATTATCGACAAAACCCCGAAGCTTTAGTTTCGTGGGTCAGGCCGATTTTTTTTGTTTCAGATGTACAGATATTAATTTTCTATAAGAAATATCTTTCCTTCTGTCATATAGATATTAGAAACTGATTCTTAATGATTGGAGGTCCGGATATGAAAATTACATCAAGTTATACAATTAGAATTAAAAATGCTGATAAGATTTTCAGCCAGACTATCAGAATCTATAGATCTGCAGTCAAGTTCTGTGTTAATGCGTTTGAACAAGAATGGGACTTATTAAAAGATATTGATAACTCAAAGTATCAGGCTGCAGCAGCCCGTAGTTTAATTCATTCTGCCAAGTCGACAACTGACAACTCTGAAACAGCAGATAAAAAAATAAGTCTGCTGTCTGAAATGCGAGCAAAAGTTCCTGGATTTCAGAAGAGAACACAAAATACCCTTAAGACGTTAACAGCTATACATGAGTATTTAGCTGCTTGTGCTTAAGGGTATGGATTCAGACATCATCTGTTAAGGTGTTGTCTTAACTTAATCAGATGTGGTATTCCAAAGATTAATCACTGGCATGCTAAGTTTGACATTAAAAGATGATGGATATAATTTCTGTCTTAAAAACAGAAAGTGAGAATCTCCGAAGCTAAAACTTCGGAGTGTGTTCAAAGTTAAACTTTGTGAGTTTATTTTTTTTTTCTGTCATATAAAAATTGTAACAATGATAATAATATTTAATTATATCTACAGAAAGGAATTATAATTATGGAATTAAAGAAATTTTATACAGCTAAAAATCCAAACACACCATCTAAAACATTAGCTGAATTAGCAAAAGACGAAAGTTTAGATATTCGTAAAGCAGTAGCCGGAAATCCAAATACACCACCAGAAACTTTAGCTGAATTAACAAAAAGCGAAGGCTGGGTTATTCGCATGGCTGTAGCTGGAAATCCAAATACACCACCAGAAACATTAGCTGAATTAGCAAAAGATAAAGATAAAAGTGTTCGCGTGGATGTAGCTGGAAATCCAAATACACCGCCAGAGGTATTAATAAAATTAGCAAAAGATGAAGAATTATATGTCCGTACAAAAACTACTGAAAATCCTAACTATATTACTCTTATCGCTTCACTCAGTAATCTTCTCGATGAAGACGAATCTGATGTAAATGAAGATACAGTGCTTCATACACATAAAGAGCCTAAAGAATTATTAGCAGAAAAACAGAGTGCAAACAGAGCTGAAAATGAAAGTAAACATAATATTTCTTCAGTTGATGATTATATAAGATAACAATACTTAACTCATTGCTACTTAAATAATAACCTAATACAGATCTGTGAAGTCAATCGCAGGTCTGTATTTTTATTTTTTTCGTCATATTCTTTATATCAAAAATTTAAAGGAGGGAACGATATGTTAGCTGTAAAAACTAATATGGGAACAATTCCATTAAAAGATTATCTGGATATTGAAGCTTCACAGTATGTATATTCAGATTATGAGGATATGAGAGCTCATGACTTATCTCTTGATATGCCACAGACAATAACACTTAAGGAGGGAAATAAATGCTTATCATATTAATTGGAAAGAAGGGTGTTGGAAAGTTCAGCATCATGCACAAACTTATGGAAGAATACGGGTACCAGCCATTTATAAATCGGTGATGATGAAATAAAGACTGGCAAGTATGTAGGAGTGATGAACCCGGATATGGCTCAGTAGATTATTTCTAATAGAAACAGAGATAACATCATTGTTGCGTATGTTTCTGTTTCAGAAAATATCAGAAAGAAAAGAGCTATAAGAGAAGCAACTGAATTGAAAAGTATCTGGGAATCTTTAATTGAAATAGAAAACAAAAGTTTCAGCAGAGAGTTTATAGCAGATATGATAGATATAGCTGTTTATAATGACAACAAACTTTAGGATACTGTTTCTACTTTGTTATACAAAGTTAGCAGATATTAATATTTTTAAAAAGGGTTTGGCGGTAAAAGCAGGCATTGACCTGCCTAGTTACGCCAGGCTCTTTTTTTTGCATTATAAAAATATTTTTTCTCTGTCATATTTAATAAAAAGTCTAAAATTAGAAAGGACGCCATATTTGGCACAGGTGTAAAAATATGTTTATAAAGTGTTATACATATGACTATGCAGGAATTCCAGAATATATGGAAATAAAAGATTCAAATGACAGATCTTGCATGATAAATTTAGGAGATGTTGAAAAGTCAGATAATAATTTTTTTGAATGTCCGGACGCAGAGTTGCTTGGGGATATAGCAGATAAATATGAAACAGAGACAGAATGTCTTGAAAATATTTTAAAAAGTGTAGTAAATGATTTTGAAAATGGAATTTTCTGGGAAAAAGTAATATTTACTGATGATACTGCTGAAATAACTTATTCAGTAATAGATGGAGAAGTAAATATTACTGTAAATAAATTCAGAAGTAACAATCAGAATAAAGATAAACAGAAATTTAATAAAGAAAATGAAAATTTATCTGCAGAAGAAAATAGCAATGAACAATAGCAGAAAGCTCTGAAAATTTTAATGAAACTATATATAATGATTTGAGTTCTGATTGTGATTATATTGAAAATGATGACGTTATTATTATTGATGGTCAGAAATATTGCTCATTTAAGAAACTGGCAGAGCTTACAGAAAGTCTTTCTGCTGATGACAGGATAAAAATAATGAAATCTATAGAAAAAACTAAATTTTATAATATACATAATTAATTTATACATATATGCATTACGTACTCTTGGCATAGAAGTTTTTAAACTTTAAGAATTCAGGACGAGAATTCTCGGTTACTTGTATCCGAGATGAAAGCCCGTTTTTTATAATTCCCAACATTATTGGCAAAACCCCGAAGCTTTAGCTTCGTGGGTCAGGCCGATTTTTTTTGTTTTAGATGTACAGATGCTGATTTTCTATAAGAAATATCTTTTCTTCTGTCATATTCCTTATAGCAAAATATATGAAGGTAGGTTGTGAGGTTTATGAGAGAAAAAGAAAAATTTAGAGAAATTATATATTTAAATAAAAAAGGTTCGAATAATCATTCTTACAAAATATCAGGCAGTAACCATTATATCTGCAGAAAATGTAATACGATAAATACAATTGATAATCTTGAGACATCCTTAGAAAAAAATAATAGAAAGAATAAATGCATCTGTTGTGGAAAGCAGCTGACAAATGAAAAACAACATATTTTTTTACATCAAAACCGTACTACAGGGACATTTTATACTGACTGGGAAGCAGATTGTGTAATTGTCAGTTATTATCCAGATACAGATGTATTAAGCATAAGGGTACAGGAAATAAAATACGCAGGCAAATCCGGATGTAAAGCTGTGTGCCAGAAAAGATATACTACAGGAATTTTTAATTACAAAAAGAAACAGATATACACGTTTAGTAACAACAAAGTATCAAATGCAACATTTAAACATCTTAAAGATAATATACTTTTGACGTTTGATATTATATCTGTCATAAAATACAAAGTCACAAACAGTTTTACTCCATATAAAATTAAAGGAGCAGTAATCAGGGCTATTGCATATAAATATGATATTAATGCAGAAGAACTATCAAAGAAATCAGAAAGACTTTTACAGAAATTAATTATAGAAAATGCTATTTATTACGCCTGCAATGTAGTTAATGGAGAAATTATCTGTAATACAGATATCACATATGAATTAAACAGATACAACAGTAGTCTTATAAAAGAATTACGGAAAACGCCTAATGTCAGCGAAGAAGATGTATTAAATTTCAAAGAATTCATTAAAAGAAAATGTATTAATCCATATAATAAAAACCAGGTAATTCCAGAAAGTGAAGCTGGGGTATTGCGACAAAACAGATCAGTATATAGCAAAAACTTAAATATATTTAAAAAATATATCGCTAAATTTCCAAATTATCCAAAAAAAGATATTACAAAAGGTGGAAGTTTCATCGTAATGAACAGGTCTTTATTTAATAAATATGTTGACATTTTTCCAGAAGAATTAGCTTTTTATTTTATAGACAAATGGAATGACCCAAAAGATTTAAAATTTGAAAACAATAAGGAACAATATTCCATAAACGAATATCTGGTTCAATGTAATGACATTTTAAAAAAGTATATGGAATATCATAAACTGCCAGACAAAAACAGCAAAAATTACCTGGAAAAACTTTTCAAAGCATGCAGATGCCCAATGACAAAAACTAATAAGAAATTGTTTATGCAGGATCCAATATATATTTTTTTATATAACATGTATCAGGATGCTGGATTTATTAATCCAGATTGCTTAAGGAGGATGGTTAATGCTAATATAACTATGATGTCACAAAGATCATTAAATTCATTTGATACACCTATTGTACAGATATTTAATGAATATAGTTTAAAAATAATTAAGAAAATTATTGAGTATCGTGGAGAAGTTGTTTTTGTAGCAGATTTTGAAAAAATGCTTAATACAGCCTCATCAGAATTACATAAATTTGTAGACGCTATAGAAATGCTTGATGCTATGAATAAACATTTTCCGGAAGATGTGGCAATAGCAAGGAATGGTAGAAGTCTTTACAAACTACCTATAAAAGAACTGCATGATGAGGTATCATTTGTATCACAGTCATTGAAATATAAAAATGTTGAACTAGAAAATTTATATACAGAAGAAAATCTGACTGTTAATGATGATATTCAGGTTTCTGATAAAATTTATCATTTCAATTTAGTTAAAAATACCAATGAAATGATACAGATAGGGCAGGCGCTTGGAATTTGTGTCGGAACGGCTTATAGGGATAATGCTATTCATAAAACAAGTATTATTGCTGAAATTACAGATCCAGAGAACAAATATCTGGGCTGTATAGAATTAAGTCCCGATTGCAAATCACTCAGACAGGTTAAGGGATATCATAACAGTTACCTTAATGGAGATACGGCTAAAGCTATGGTGATCTGGACAGAAAAGCACAATCTGAGTATCAAGACGACAGATTATAAAAATATGAATCTTGCCAGTGAAGATGAAAAATACGCATACGGAAATCGTGATTTTCATAATCCGGAAGCCGATATTGTGCTTGAAGGAATAGCTTAATAATACGTCAACAACTCGGCAATTGAATAACCGAGAATTTCCGCTTGGTATCTTAAACAAGAAAGATTATCGTAACTTAGCAAGAAAACTCCATCCGACACTGATCGGTTGCGAGTAGTTCATGTTAACTGACCAGTTTTTTTCTGTCATATATTCTTTATCAAAATTATAAAGGAGGAATTTTATATGAAATTTACATGGAATATTGAAGAGGAAAAACTGATGAATGATCATAAGAGGTTTACAAAAGAAAAAAAACTTGTTTACACTGCTGAACTAGCAACGACTGTAGAGGAAAAACTTGATTTTCTTTGTGAATATGGTAAAAAACCTATAGTCAGCGTTCTTGCTCTTGCAAGTAAGTGCGAGGATTTTAAAGCTCAGTTTTTAAATGGTAAACATTTTATTTGTGATATGGAGTCGGCGTTTGCTGCATGGCTTGATGAAAATGATCCTGCAGGTATTGTCTATCACAGAAATTTAGACGGAAGAAAAATTCTAGGAAGAACCAAGTTCCCACCATATAGGTTCATAGATGCACTGAATATTCCTATCCCAGGATGTGGATACACTCATAAGAATTATGTCACTGAAGCATTTCATCAACTTCTTGCAAATCTGGAAAGACAGGAAAGGATATATGACGAGAAACATAATGGATATAATGAACTTCAGGATAGACTTAATCAGCTTGTTGTCAGATATAGTTCTCAATATTTAGGAAAGAATATAAAACGTGCTAATCACATATTCTGGGTATATGAAGGCAGCGATAAGAGAAAGGCAACTATTGAAGAACTTAAACTTCTTATTAGCAGATATGAAAAGTTCGAAAGCCTCAGTAAGGAACTTATTGATACAGCACCAATATTCTCTTATGAACATAAAGCAAAAGAAACTGAATCTGTAGTTAATAATGCAAGACAGACTGATGATGAACATTCTGATGATAAGAATAAAAATAAGGATAACGAGAATGTTATTCCTGATAATATTATAATGGATTTTTTCGTAGAAAATGTTATTATCAAAATACACAATCAGTATCAGCTCAATATTCTTAAACAGGAATTAATAAGATACATAAGTAATTTTTCACCTGTTTTACCTTCAATATTAGAACAAATTGAATGGAAGTATAGAGCTCAGTTTCCATATATCTTTATGGTTCGCGATCATATTGAAAGCATAAGCGAATATGGCATAAAGTTTGGACTCCAGATGGATTGTGGTTGCAAAGCTAATAAAGTTATAGATTTTAAAGATATTAATACTAATGCTGGATAATCTTATAAAAGCGGGACGTTAGTCTCGCTTTTTTCTGTCATATCTTTTATATCAAAATTATAAAGGAGAAAAAGAAAAATGAGAAAATGCAATTGGACAGTTAGAGGGATACAGAAGTTTGGTTATTTTCATCAATTTGGAATAAACTGCGCAAGTGACGCTGAAGGATATAGAATTCAATGGACAGAGGCGATTGTTGAAGACGCACAAGGCAATATAGAAATGGTTATACCATCCTGCATACAATTCCTTCCAGATGATTTCACAAATGAAGATTATCACGAACATAAGGAAGCTTTTGGTTTTTAAAACATGTAAATACGTGTTTCATTTGATTTAGAAGGAGAGACATTATATGGATTATTATGAGAAAATTCTTGAAAATCACAATTGTCGCTTGATAGAAAAAGACGGCTGTTATATTACATGGAAAAATCCAAAAGGAACTGTATTTACAGACGACCAAGTTGTAATAGGTTTTATGTCTGAAGCAGCTTGGGATTTTTGGTGTAACCAATAAGACTTGAAACTAAGAATTCAAGACAAGGAGTGAAGGCAAATGCTTAAAGTTGGCGATTTAGTATATGTATCTAATCCAGATACAAAGTACGAAGAAGAATATGGCGTACGATTTCATAAAAGTTTCTTTGGTACAGTAACAGAAGTTACGGACTATGGAAATGAAATTTGTGTAGAAGTAAAATTCCCTGCAACACCAAATGGGTGTGAAATGGAATGGGCTTACAATGCAAATGAACTATCACTTGCAAAGGAACTCAAAGATATGACCATTGAAAAGTTAAGCAACAAATTTAACCTTCAGATTTTTGCAGAACATCTGTAAGGTTCACTAACTAAATAATAAACATTATGTACCCGTTAAGTTTTTCTTAGCGGGTATTTTTCTGTCATATAAAAAATATCAAAAATTTAAAGGAGGATCTAATATGATTCAGATAATATCAGGAGACACTTTTGCTATGCAGGATGTAAGAGGATTATTAAAAGGTACGCCATTTGCTAAAAGCAGGATAGCTGAAATATTTAACCTTAATCCTAATAAGGAAGATAAAAAGGTTGAATATAAGCAGTTTATCAATACTTACATTAAGGGCAATGAGGATGTAGTGCTTCTCACACGCAGCTTAATTTCAGAAACAGAATTTCCACCTGAGAAGTTTTGTCTGGATTACCAGAAAAATAATCCGGAAAATGCAGGTAAGTCTGTTATTAATGACAGGGAGGTAATTCAGAGAGAAAACAAAGTTTTGGAAGAAGTTGGCTTTGTAAGTATAAACGATTATGTCGGCTATGAATACGGAGACGCTTATATATATCCTAATAAGGCCGGTAAAACTGTTCTTGAGGCAATTTACAATATCACTAAAAAGAAAAACAGTTAAATGCATAGATGTATAGAAAGGAAAAAATGACTTATGGAAATTTATATTAAAGAGATTGAAGAAATTGCAGCTAAATGCACAGGAAATCAGTCGGATGGATATTCACAGATTTTAAGAATTTGTGATGCTATAAAAAAAGAAACTACTGGCACAGTATATACCGTTCAGGAAACATCAGACGCTTTTGAAGAGCCGTATTACCTGGCTGATGAAGATGGTAATTATTATGTAGACGAATATGGTACAGTACCTGTTTTCATGTCAATTGAAGAAGGCGAAGCGTATCTTAAGAAACACTTTTTTACAAAGCGGGAAATTGTTATTAAAATCTCAGCAGAAAGTAAAGAGGATTGCATTCCGTTACATGAGTCAGCACTTCTCATAGAACAGAATTTAAGATACAGATTCCCTGACAGTAAAATCAAAATTCTCAGTGAAAAAGATAAGACCGAAAAGGATATTTCAGAATATAAAATAATAGATTTCAATGCTTTTATTAATGAAAAAATCTTTTTTATTGTGGAAGATGAGTTCCAACAGCAGATTTTAATGAATAAACTGAAAAAAGCGGGGATTATAAATACAGATCACGAATATAATGCTCCTTGGAAGTATTATAGTATCACAAACGGTATATGCAATTGTTACAGCTCTCCTGAAACACTTAGATATTATGAAGGTTCAAGAATGATGATTAAATTGCGTGTATCACCCAATCAGGATATTCGTTAATACAAGTAAAAATAAATAATATATTAATTACAAAACAGCAGGTTGAAGTTCAATCTGCTGTTTTTTCTGTCATATCTTTTTTATCAAAATTATAAAGGAGGACTGCATATGATTAGCCAAAGAACAGCAAAAAAAATCAAGGAAGAATTCGGGTATGATTTTATGAAAATGAGTTGGAAAGAAATATCCATACATAAAGGATTGTGCGAAACTTTTATTGAGAAGTATACAAATAAAATTAACTGGTATTATATATCCATATATCAAAAATTGTCTGAAAACTTCATTGAGAAACACACAGATAAAATTAACTGGAGCAATATATCTGCGTATCAGAAGTTGTCAGAAGATTTTATTGATAAGCATATTGATGAAGTTAACTGGGATTCTATATCCACATCCCAGTATTTATCTGAAAATTTCATTAATGAGCATGCAGATAAAATTAACTGGAATATTATATCCATATACCAGAAGCTGTCAGAAGACTTTATTGATAAACATACCGATAAGATTGGCTGGAATTCTATATCCATATATCAGCATTTATCTGAAAATTTCATTAATGAGCATGCAGATAAAGTTAACTGGAATTATATATCCATATATCAGCATTTATCTGAAGATTTCATTAATGAGCATGTAGATAAATTAAACTGGAATTATATATCCAGATATCAGGTCATTACACCTGAATTTGCAGACAAACATAATATAAAAATCAATAACAACTCCCAGAGAACAGTAGCTGAATGGAAAAAGATGATTAAAAAGACTAATTTGTATGAATGTCACGAAGATTATTTCTATGCTTACAAGAATATAAGAAACGACGGGTATAGTCATTTTAATTTCCAGTACCAGTATTTACCAGGAGAGACTTATGATTGTTTTTCAGATTATTCAGATGATAAAAATTCTTTTGGACTATCTGCATGGACAGAGACGAGAGCTCATAACTATAATGATAATGGTATAGTTGTAAAATTAAAAGTGAATTACGCTGATGTTACAGCAATAGTCTATGACAGTAACAAAATCAGATGTAAGAGAATAACGGTTTTAAATTAGTTATTTTTTAAATATCTGACATCAACAATTGACAGCAGGATAATTATCCTGCTGTTTTTCTTGTTTTTATTTGTCTTTCATATTTCTGATATCAAACATCTAAAAAGGAAAATAAAAATGAATTTAAAAAATTTTGAGTGAAAAATTAAGCACACTCTGAAGATGAAACTTCAGAGATTTTTACTTTCTGTCTCTGACTGCTCTCCACGCTGAGGCAGCGGGAGCTTTCTCAATTCAGTTTGTTTTTTTGTAAAACAAAAAAGACTTCCTTTTTCGGAAGCCTTAATCTCTGCACCACGCAGAAGCAAATGCATTTTCAGGCAATGCTCTTATTTGAACTTGCCCTTATTTGAACTCGCATGTAATTTAATATATTATTATAATACATCATCATATCAAATATGTCAAATGTTTTTATTTTTTTGTGTAAAAAAAAGAGCTTGAATATCTGTCATATCTAAAATAGAATTAATGCATAAAAATATAAATAGCTATATTCACAAGAAATTAAGCGAGAAAATTCCTACTGTCTCGGTGTGAAAAGCAATCAGTAAAAGGAGAATAAGCTATGGGTAATAAACCGTATTATATAGGTCTAACAGTAGGACCGGAATATACAGCTTATGCTGTAACAAACGAATCATATAATCTTGAAAAATTTAAAGGTCAGGATATGTGGGGTATATATAAATTCAAGGAGGCGGAAACTTCTGCTGATAGAACAGTTTTTCGTTCTTCAAGAAAGAATATAAAAAAGGAAAAGAAAAGAATTAACCTTCTGAAAGCATATTTTTATGATGAAATAATGAAGGTGGATAAAAATTTCTTTATCAGACTTGATAACAGCTCCTTTTTTCCGGAAGATAAGGAAAAAGCTCTTAATGGCAGCAGAAATATTCTTTTTGATGATGATAATTATAAGGACGTAGATTACTACAATCAGTTTCCTACTATATATCATTTAAGATCATTTCTTGCAAACAGTAAGGAGAAAGCAGATATAAGACTTGTGTACTTAGCTGTTTCTAATATTATGAAACACAGGGGCAATTTCTATACAAAGAATCTTGAAGATACCAGTAATTCTGTTAAGGATATATACCTGAACATCTGTCAGCTTGCCAGCCAGTCGGATATTCATTTAGATGAAAAGGCTGATATAGATAAGCTTATGGAAATTCTGCTTAATTCAGCTATTAATAACAAAACGAAGGCGATTCTGGCAGCACAGACAGTAAAAGCTTTAACGAAACAGGAAACAGCGTTAATTAAACTTATGTGTGGACTTAAGATCAAACTTGTGGATATGTTTCCAGAATTAGCAGACTCTTTAGAAGAATCAGATAAGAAAGCAAGCATATCCTTCTCTGATAACAATTACCTTGAAAATGTGGACAGTATTGAGAAGCTTGCAGGCGAAGATAATTTTGCACTGGTATCTGCAGTTAAGGAACTATATGATGCTGTAATAATACAGAATATTATTCAGGGGCATAAGTTTATCTCAGATGCTAAAATAGCATCTTATGAAAAGCATATGAATGACCTGAAGTTGCTTAAATCTGTATTAAGAAACAATGTAACATCTAAAGAATTTAACAAATTCTTTAGGTCGGAAGAACCTGGTACATATGCTGCTTATGTAAAATCAAACAATTCTGATGGAAAGCGTACAAGAAGAGGTTCGGATAAAGGCAGGACACAGGATGATTTATATTCATCTATAAAGAAGCTGCTTTCTAAAGCAGATGAAAATGATAGTGATGCTGAATATATCCTTGACGAAATCAGTAAGGGAACATTTCTGCCTAAGCAGCGTATTACAGACAACAAACTTATACCTAACCAGTTATATGCGACAGAATTAAAAGTTATTCTTGATAATGCAGCACAGTATTATGATTTTTTTAATGAAAAAGACGAATCAGGGCTGACTATTTCAGAAAGGATCCTCAGCATATTTACATTTACCATGCCTTATTTTGTAGGTCCAACATCAGAGTACAATACCAGAGGATGGGTAGTAAGAAAAGAAGCTGGTGCAGTAATGCCATGGAATCTTGAAGAAAAAGTAGATATAAAAGAAAGTGCCAAAAACTTCATTGAAAACATGGTTGGAAAGTGTACATACCTGTCAGGAGAGCGTGTACTTCCGAAGGCTTCTCTTTTATATGAAAAATATGCAGTTTTAAATGAAGTAAATAATATCCGTGTAGATGGTGAGAAGCTTCCTGTTGAAGTAAAGCAGGAGATTGTAAATGGAAAGCTTATGGCTGGCAAAAAGCTTACAAAGAAACAGATACATTCATTCCTCGTTAAGAAGGGAATCGCAGATATGGACTCTCTTATTACAGGAATAGATGAAAAACTTAATAATACTATGTCAAGTCATAAATTCTTTACAGAAGTCTTTGGTACACTTGATAAAGATACAGAAATAATGGCAGAGGATATTATTCTCTGGAGCACAATATATGGAACATCAAAAACATATGTAAAAGAGCAGATTGAGAATAAATATCCTAGTAAACTTACAGCAGAGCAGATGAAGAAAGTCCTAAATTTTAAGTCGAATGACTGGGGTAGACTGTCAGCAGAGTTTCTTAACATGAGAGGAAGTAATAAAGAAACAGATGAGAGAATCAGTGCCATTGATCTGATGTGGAACGAAAATATCAGTCTCATGGAACTTATCAATGATGAAAGATATGATTTTATGTCTGTCATTAAAGAGAAATCAAAGAAGGAAGTCAAAAGCATATTTACATTTGAGTATGATGACCTTAATGAGCTTTATGCAACTGCAGCACAGAAGAGATCAATATGGGCTGCCGTGAAAATTGTAAGAGAAATTATAAAGATAAAGGGATATGCTCCTGAATCAATCTTCCTTGATACAAGAAAGATGCGTCCAAAGGATAAGAAAGACAGAAAGAGCAGACTTATTGACTTATACAGAAGCCTTAAAGATGTATCCAAAGAATGGAAAGAAACCATGATTAACCGCATAGATGAATGCGATAAGGATGGCTCTTTAAAGAGTAAGAAGATTTATCTTTACTTTTTGCAGATGGGTAAAGATATATACACATGGAAAGATATTAATTTCAATGTTGTAAAGACAACAGGAGATAACATATATAATATTGATCATATATATCCAAAACACTTTGTTAAGGATGAAAGCCTTGATAATATTGTTCTTACTAACTTAGAATTCAATAGGGAAGAAAAGAAAGATATTTACCCAGTTCCTGATAGAATTTATGAGGCAATGCATGAAAACTGGCTGATATTAAGAAAGAACGGATTTATGAGTGCAGAGAAGCTGGCAAGACTTTCTGATAGACATCCAATGTCAGATGAAAAGAGAGCATCATTTATTGGAAAATCTTATATACAAGCAACTAGCTCAACTAAGATGCTTGCAGAGGTATTTAACAGTATATTTAATAAAGACACAAAGATTATTTATGCAAAAACACAGGAAGTCGCAGATTTCAGAAAACAGTATGGTTTTGCAAAAGTTACAATTTATAATGATCATTATCTTGCTAAGGATGCATATCTGAATATTGTAGTCGGAAATGTATGGTATACGAAGTTTACATTATCTCCGATATGGTTCATAGAAAAGGAATACAGGACCGGTAAATCTGAATACAACTTAAACCGTATGTACGATTTTGATGTTGTGAGAAATGACAGGGTTGCCTGGATAGCAGAAAGAAATAAGAAAAATATTCCAGGTACAATAGCTATAGTAAATAAGATTATGGCTAGAAATACACCACTTACCGTTACAAAGACAACTGAAGGACATGGCGGACTTACTAATGCAACCATATCAAAAGCTTCTAAAGCAAAGCCGGGTATATACCTTCCTTTAAAGTCGAATATTCGTTACAGTGATGTAACAAAATATGGCGGAAAGACAAGTATAAAAACTGCATATGCATTTCTTGTAGAGCATACAGATAAAAAGAAGGGCAGAGTGAGAACCCTGTATACAATTCCTTTATATCTTGCATTTAATGTAAAAAATAGAGAAGATATAGAAAAGTACTGTATAGAAGAATTGGGGCTTATCGAGCCAAATGTACGCATAAGCAAAATTATGGCCAATTCCGAACTTGAAATTGATGGATACAGCTATCTGCTTGGTGGTAAAAGTGTATCACAGTTTCATGTAGCAAACAATGTCCCAATGATATTTAACCAGGAATGGCAGACATACATTAGTAAGATTGAAAAATATATTAATGCCAAGGTAGTTGACAGGGCAGTAACCGTAGAAAAAAATCTTGAATTATATAATGAAATACTATCTAAACACAAAACTGATATCTTTTTAAAGAAAAAGCTTCCTGTTTATAACATGTTGTTGACTGACAGAGAAAAATTTGAAAAACTGGTATTGGAAGAGCAGATGCAGATACTTTGTCAAATACTCATGCTTACCCGTATGGGAACAAACCTTGCTAATCTGTCTTTATTAGGAGAGGGTTCAAGCATAGGAACTATGAATATAAGCTGTAATATAAGTAATTATAAGTCTGCAGTACTTGTTGAACGCTCAATAACAGGGCTTTATAAAAAGAGGATTGATTTGCTTGAAGTGTAATATAATATTATATATAGTATAAATATATAGATGTTTTGTATTCATATTGATTATAAATTACATATCCTTGCAAACGGATAATTTCTAAGACAACCTTTTGAGGTTTGAGAAGTATGTATTTTAATATGGATACAAAACAATATAATGTAAGAAACATAGCAGCTAGTTGTTTGAGAAGTATGTATTTTAATATGGACACAAAACAAATGATTTCAGTATTAAGGCAAAAATATCGTTTGAGAAGTATGTATTTTAATATGGATACAAAACAAAAAAATGGGATAGATTCTCTGAAATTGAGTTTGAGAAGCGTGTAATTTAATATGGATACAAAATTTTAAAATCAATATGTAGTTATTAGTTAGGGTTTGAGAAGCATGTATTTTAATATGGACACAAAACAAAAAAATCATAGAGCCTTAGGTGATGATGGTTTGAGAAGTGTGTAATTTAATGTAGATACAAAATAAAAAAACATATAATGAAATTATAAATGTGTTTGAGAAGTGTGTAATTTAATATGGATACAAATATCATTGTAAAGTATGTGTACCTTAAAAATTGAATATTAAATAATTATTATACAGTAGAACAATGCTTAAACATATGTTCTGCTGATGGTAAAATATAAAGTAATAAGAGGTATTTTAACATTGTAGACATATCATAAATGTATTGGAGGTATTTAATACATGGAACTACATGTTATAGAACGTGGAGGAAGGGAGACAGTTGTTCTACTGGATAATGAGATGAGAATTGTAAAACCAGTATACAACTATCTGAAATTTCAAAAACAAAAAGATAAGAGTTGTTGGATGAAGAATAATTTTTAAGAAAAGAGAACGTAGTAGACAGTATTTTATGTAAAGAAAATAAAAAATGCATATTTTATAATACTTTCAGACATGCGATACAGTCTTCTACTAAAAATAAATAATGATACTGGAAAGAGAAGATAGAACAAAAATTGAATTAAAATTTTAAAAATTTCAAATTTTAATAGTACAAATCCAGTCCCTGTCAGATTAATTTCTGGCAGGGATTTTTCTGTCATATATAAAACAAAAAAAGAAAGAGGTGTTTATTATGAATGATATGCAGACTATTCACGAACCAGATTATTTCTTCGTCACAAAGTCAGGATCACAGTATACTGTCGATACGAAGAACAGAACCATTATGAATGAGAAATTAAGAGAACCACTTAAATATATATCTGTGAATTATGGTAAATGGCAGAATTCTTTGGAATTCAGATTCGAAAATGATGGATACATTAAACCAACACCGGTAGATAAAGCTTATTTTGTTAAAGATAATAAAATCAAAATGTATAACGAAGGTCAGCTTTGCGATGAGATAATCTATGGAAGAAGAAATATAGAGCAGGATGTTAATTATCAGAATCCAGCATATAATCAGAAATTCCCTATTAAACATGAGCCTAACCTTATTATCAGTACCAGAGACGGCAATCAGTATTATATTGATACCAATAATAAGACATTAACAGGTGGAAAATTTGGAAATGTCCCAGAACGCTATACTGGAGATGTAGCATTTATGAAAGGTGCTCCAGCATTTTTCCAGTTAGAAAATAGCAGATTATTCGCTACAGAGCCAATCACAGATACAATGTACGCAAGGAAGACTCAGCGAAATGAAGATGATTTATGCATATGATAAGTCAACAACTCGGCAATTGAATAACCGAGCATGGTTAAATAATTGTCGCCCGTAAGGACAGGATGACTAGCCTAAGTTCCAAGAGAACTACATCAGAAGTATGATCCCAGTTCCAGACGGTACCCTAATCTGAGCGCTGGGCGGGCAACATATGAATCCAGGAGAAAGGATGATGTAACCCGGTGTTACAAGTACTCTGATATTGGCGAAGGGTAAATGCTGACTTTGGCCAGCATAGACGCGGAGGCGGACAGAACCATTATGTATCTGTCATACTCATATTTTAACAAGGAGGCATAAGCTATGTATGTATTCGTTATAGGGCTGGATGGAACAAGACTTATGCCTTGTAAACCAAGAAAAGCCCGAAAATTAATAGAAGCTCACAAGGCTGAAATCTATAAGAAACAGCCGTTTACAATAAGATTACTGTATAAGACAGGCTGTGCTTCACAACCCATAACATTAGGTATAGATACAGGTTCCCAGCATATCGGAATTGCGGTAACATCAGAAAACAAAGTCTTATACCAGGCAGAGATAGAACTGCGCAGCACTATGGATAAGCGTTCACTCATGGAAACCAGATACAGTTACCGCAGAAGCAGAAGATACCGCAAGACCAGGTACAGAAGTCCTAAATTCAGATTTCATACAAAACGGACATATTCTGAAACACTTGTTAAGCGTAAGACCACAGGTATTATGACCCACTGGGTTAAACATACTAACTCAATGAGTACAAACAGACCGGACGGATGGCTTGCACCATCCATGCAGTCGAAAGTAGATCATCATATCCGATGGATTAACAGATTTTTAGATGTGCTTCCACCAGATACGAAACTCCGGCTGGAAATTGCCAGGTTTGACATGGCAAGGATGAAAAATCCGGAAGTGCATAATGAATTATACCAGCATGGTCCACAGTATGATTACGAAAATTTAAAAGCTTATGTATTTAACAGAGATCATTATAAGTGTGTGGTCTGTAAAAGGAAATTAGGGAGTAAACAGCCGGATGGACATTCTTTAAAAGGAATGATGCATCACATAACATTCCGGTCCAAAGGAGCTACGGACAATCCTGATCAGCTTGTTACAGTCTGCGAATACTGTCATACTCCCCAGGCGCATAAAGAAGGTGGAGTACTCTGGGATCTGAAAGAGAAACACAAATCAGTGCAGCGGGGACTAAGGGATGCCACGCAGATGAACATAATCCGTACACGACTGGTTAAAGCATTTCCAGATGCGGAGCTGACTTATGGAAATATTACGGCTGCTGATAGAAAGAAGATGCATCTTCCAAAGTCACATGCTGGTGATGCAGTTGCAATAGCAATGAAAGGTGAGGATGTTAATATCTGTGAACCGACTGTATATATAAAACAGATTCGGAAGAAAAAGCGTTCACTCCATGAAGCAACGCCTAGAAAAGGGCGTAAAAGGCCTAATACCCAGGCAGTAAGAAATCCTAAGAATACAAAAAGCATAGGTATTTATCATATTTATGACACTGTAAGATTCCAGAATGAAACAGGATTTATCTCAGGATTCACAGGCAAGTCTGCATATGTCCAGGATTTTGACGGCAATTATATCACAATGCCTGGAAAATCGTATAAACAGATAAATTTATCGAGTTTAGAACTGGTAAAGCATAACAACAACTGGATTCAAAAGACCAGAAATTAAATCAAAAACGCTTTCATCTCGGCAATTGAATAACCGAGAATTCCCGCTTAGTATCTTAAAATAATCAGAAAATCATTGTTCTTGCAATTCAAATACAGGTTTGTAGATGATTTCTACAGACCTGTATTTTTCTGTCATATATTCTTTATCAAATATTAAAAGGAGGAATTTCAATGGAATTAAACATCGACACAAACTGCATTACTTATTTAAAGTCCCTGCAGTCACTGCCATTGCAGCAGGCAGTTTCACTCTGGGATAACCTAAAAGAGATAAATTATGCAAAACTAAAGTCTATGAAACCAAGTATCTACATAGATATAGACGGTACACTCGCTTATTTCTATAGAAATGGCAGAGGTTTCACTTATGAAGAGATGTTCTTTCCGGGAAATCATTATTTCCGTAATCTTGAGCCGCATATTTATATGATTTATCTCGTGGAGACATTATCTAAGTTCAGAGATGTGTGTATTATCAGCAGTGCTGATTACAAGACAATCCAGGATAAATATGAATGGATTAAAGAATACCTGCCATTCATAAGTGATGATAATATCTTTTTCTGTCCATTAGGGGTTGATAAGACAAAGTTTGTCAAAGGAAATGCTGAAAAATCTATTCTTATTGATGATTATAACTTGAATTTAGAAGCATGGGATAAGAATGGAGGAGTAGCTATAAAGGCTATTAACAGTATAAATACCCCAACTGAAAGATTTGTTCACATTAATGTCAGAGACAAAGAAAAATGGCTTAAAAGCCAAATGGAAAGCAGTGGTGATGAACAGATTGAAAAGCTAAAAACAAAGATAATAGAAATGCAGATAAAAAACTGGATAAAGGCTGATACGGAATTCATCAAACAGGTACTAAATATAAACGAAAGGTGTGATTGATATGAAGTCATATAGAAAGGAAAACGGATTAGAAGTAGAGATAGACTGTACTTATAAATTTTTTGATTTATGGGATGGAAAAGGCGATGGAGAAGAAATTCTCAGGTCATGTGCTGTCTGGGTTGGAAATGATGCAGATGGAATGCCTATTATAGCTAATTTCGAGATAATGGAATATGACCCGGAAACTCCAGAGGAATCAACAATAAAGATAGTGGATATCTGGTGATATAGCTGATGTTGAGACTAATTAATTATATATGGAAAGGAAATTTAAATTATGAAAACAATAACAATAGAAAGCAGTAAATACACAATTAATTATAACCCTGATAAAGTCTGGGAATACCAGATATATCGTTTTGAGGAAAATGTTTCAAATAAATTAAGAACAAATATCTTAGATGATATAGTATTTTATTTGATAGAAAATCTTGAAAAAGGTGTTAAACTTGAAGGAATTAATGTTAAATAATGCTTATATGTTTAATAACTAAAACAGAACTGATAAAGTTTCCTCATTATTCACCAGTATAATTTCATCTGAATATTTTCTGATAACAATATTAATAATTAATCTACATTTAATAGCCGGAAATTTCCGGCTATTTTTTTGTGCCCTGCAGTTAGTTTATTATTTTCTTAAAATCATATCTATTTTTCTGTCATATAGTTTGTAATAAAACAAAAAGGAGACTATAATTAATAAATAGAAGATAAAAGAAAGGAATTTATATGATAGATTTTACAAACATGCCATTTGATTATAAAGGAAGTAATTATGGTGGTTCTGACAGAAAAAGAGGTATTATATATGATGGAAAGAGATATATGGTAAAAGTTTCTGACAGAATAGAAACGGATACTAGAAATTCTTTAAAAGATTCATATTCAAACAGTGTATATTCTGAATATGTATGTTGCCATATACTACAAATTTGTGGTTATGATGCACAGAATACGATACTAGGACAGATGATAATGGACACAAAGAAGCATAAAGATATGATTATGCCAGCTGTAGCCTGTGAAAATTTTATTCCAGAAGGTTATACTCTGATGGAATTCAAGCATATGCAGAATGCTTTATCTGAAAATGCTCCTGGTCGTATTCCTAAAATTACAGAAATATATGAACTATTAGGTAATGAGAATGCAATGTTTTCTAAAGAATTTTCAGAAAAAGCTTTAAAACAATACTGGGAAACATTTATTTTTGATGCTTATTTTGGCAATTTTGATCGCCATGGTAATAACTGGGGATATTTGATATCAGAAATAGGAGAAGCAAAATTAGCACCAATTTATGACTGTGGTTCATGCTTGTATCCTCAAATATCAGATGAAGCAATTCCAGATATATTAAATAATCCAGAAGCTATAAGACAAAGAATAGATGTATTTCCAAAAGCAGCTTTGGAGTTGGAAGATAAAACAAAAGTACAGTACAGAAATTTTATTAACTCCTTGGAAAACAAAGAGTGTACAGAAGCTTTGCTTAAAGTATACCCAATCATCCAATCAAAACAGAAACAAATTAACAATTTTATAGATGGGGTGGAAGGGATATCTGATATACGAAAAGAATTCTATAAAACAATGCTATCAGAAAGAAAAACACTAATTCTTGAAAGTGCATATTATAAAGCTATTGCGTTAGGATATGAGACTGAAATTGAGAACGATACAGACGCGGAATACGATGAGGACAGTTTGGTTTCAGATGATATGCTTGAAAAATATAATAATATACTGCAAGATTCTGTTTCAGAAAAATTTCAATATAACAAAGTAAAAAGTCAATATGATATTGAAAAATAAATAAGTATATTTGGAGGAACCATTATGGCAAATAACAAGTATTTTGATTTTGACCTGCCGCAGCAACTCATAGACCAGATAGAAGAATATAAAAATGACCCTAATCCTTTGAATGCAGATTTGTATCAAGACGAAATAAGAAGTCTTTCAAGACTTCTGGATGATGAATCTCAGGGAGAAGAAGTCATTGAATATTTCTGTAGAAAATGCAGACGACCATAATTTCAGCAGCCGGAAACTTCCGGCTGCTTTTATTTTTTCTGTCATATTTTTTATATCAAGTATTTAATGGAGGAAATTAAAGATGATTTTAGAAAATTGGAGTGAAGAAACGAAGCAAATAGTAAATAATTTTTCGCCAAAAGAAAAAGAAAGACTTAATTCAATTATTGCTATGAATATCATGGTATGCAATATGAATGATGAATCTGCATATTCTTCATGGATTTATTTAGTTCCTGATTGTGCAAATGAAGATGATTTTATTGATTTTGCGCAAAATGATGAAGGAACAGAAGAAAATAAGTTGTTTGACGAAGCTGTTGAATTATTTAAGAATTTATGGGAAAAATACGCAGCTGAAAATAAGGGATTGTATATAGCAGGTAAAACATATTGAAAACGATAGGAGATAATATATGAACACAATCACAGAATGGCTTAACAAGCAGAAAGACTATGGTATGTGCCATCCACCTATGGATGCTCAGTCAGCTCTTTATTTTCTCGCAGAGTATTTGGATATTCCATACACTGACATGCCGGAAACAACAGAACAGACTAATACGTATGTTGTATTAGAAATTCTGAATAAATATAGCAGGAAATTCAGGAAGGAACAAAAATGTAATCACAATTAATATTTAAAACAGAGTCTATATGGCTCTGTTTTTTGTTTTCTGGGTTTTTTCTGTCAATATCAGTAGCAGACGCATTTGATGCAATGACAAGTGACAGAATATACAGAAAGCATCTTGATTCAATTGTAGTCATAAAAATGAAAGGTGCTGGGACCCAGTTTGATCCTGAAATTGCAGAAGCTATGCTTGATCTGATAAAAACAGAAAAAATCAAGTTAAATTATAGCGACCTATTGGGCCAGATTGGTCTTGCTGAGACGCTAAACACTTTATATCCGGATAAAGAATTTTACGATGCAGCTGATTAATATATTTTTTCTGACATATATTGTTTATCAAATAAATAAAAGGAGGACTTGAATATGTTAGAAGTTTCAGGTGAATATAATGTAAAAGTAAGAACGTATCATAAAAACGGAATGGTTAACTACGAGGTTATGTTTAAAACCTTGAAAGAAGCAGATGATTTTTATATGTCTTATATAAAACACAATCCGGCCTGCCCGGTACCTACAATATGGACCAAAGTAAACAGTTCAGAAAATATATGGAGCAGAATAGAAGGATATTAACAGGAGGTATAACAAAATGTTAAAATGTTCACATAAATTTGTGGCGGAAAGAATAGCAGATAGGTATCATCTGCCTTTTGCATATAAAACTGCATTAATATTTGGAGGTATTATTCCAGACTGCAGACCTTCATGTTTTTTAAAACCTCATACAAGAGAAAACTGGGCAGAAGAAATTGATAATATGGTGCAGCAGCTTAAAACCAACAGAAAACATAATATCAGATACTTCTTAAAAGCCGGCACTGTTCTTCATATGTATGCTGATTTCTTTACATATCCTCACTCAGATATCAATATACATTATTTCAAAAGCGGACATGCAAAATGGGAAAAACAACTGCATAAGAAACTTAAAAACAATTTTAAATTCACTGATGTAAGTCTCATGGAAGCAGGAAAAATTGATTTCAAAGATATCTTCAATATTTATGATATTGATGTTCATAGCATTGAATCAGATTGCAGCTACATATCACTGGCTGTATCAATAATATGTCAGAGACTGGGGATGGAACAGCCGAGAAAGGATAGGTTATCTGAAAGAACTGTAAGAATTATGAAACAGTACACAACAGAAGAACTGGTGAAAATATCCATGATCTCTGCAAAACCGGAAAATTAATAATTGAATAACAATAGCTTAAAACACCACAAAAATTGTGGTGTTTTTTCATGTGTGAAAATTTTGAAATTTTCCTATTTATTTTTTTGCAAATCATAAGAACAGCTGCTTTTTACAGAAAGCGGCTGTTTTTTCTGTCATATATTATACAGAATTTTGAAAAAGGAGTAGAAAATATGCATAAAATCAAAGCAATAATATTTGCAGATACACATAATTGTCTTGAGAAAAAAGCTACAGACCATCTACTAAGTCTTCCTCATGATCTTGTAATTCTTTTAGGGGATATAAGCAATAACGATTGGAAAATACTGCTGTCAAATGAAATATTCTGTAAATCACCTAAAATTGCAGTAGCAGGGAATCATGATGATGGAGAATATAACTGGAGAATTAATCAGCGGATTAAGGAAAAATATGGTGACAAATATCAGATAAGGTTTTTCGATACATACAGAGCAAAAGAATGTAAAGAAATGCTTAAGACTGATAATTTTGTTATTAATAATATTAGCTTTAATGGCATTTCAGGAAGTGTTAAATATAAGAATATAGACAGCCCATATCTTAAAACTCAGAAACAAGCTCTTGATAACTTAAGGTATATCAATGCTGCTGATATATTGATATCCCACGATAAGCCAAAAGCTGAATATGACGACTCAGATACTATTCAGAATGCGCATAGCGGACTATATGCTATCTGGTATTATATGCAACAATATAACGCAGTTAATATCCATGGACACATTCACGAAGAATATACAGACTGTGATGGTAAAGAATATTCATTTTTCAGGACAGCGTATTTAGAAATCAGAAAAAAAGGACTTAAAAAGAAAATTTCAGTCAGAAAATTATCAATAGTTTCAGTAGCAGGGAAGATAAAATATGTTAGATACATTAAATGTGCTAAAAGGAATAAAACCATTGTTTGAAAAAGGAGAAACTTTTTATAGCAGGAAATTCAGAAAGGAACAAAAACATAATCGCAATTATTAATATTTAAAACAGAGTCTATATGGCTCTGTTTTTTGTTTCCTGAGTTTTTTCTGTCATATCTTTTATATCAAACATTAAAAGGAGGAAATTAAAATGGCACATTTTAACGAAAACAAAGCAGATTTAAGAAATCTTACAGAAAAGGACTTCAGGGAGACTGGAAATATTCTCTATATGCTTCTTTCAGATCACGACATGGAAGCTCTGGATGCTGACCTTCTGAAGATTAATCAGGGCAAAACTATTAAGTCTCCGGACTGGATGGATTTCAGTAAGTATGCATTAGATAACATCAATGTCTCTTATAAGAACAACAAGGTTATCAGTGATGATATGTCGGAAGCAGATAAATGTGAATTATTTGGAGTACTTATTGATACTGTTGAAGACTGGCTTGATTCTAAAGGGATAACTACTGATGATATTTCTAATGATGAAAGAGAGCAGGAAGACGAAAACGCTGCTATCATATATGGTTCGGACTATGACTATCTGGCAGACAAGTTCGCAGAAATTTTAGGAATTACGAGATAATTCACAGGAGGCAAATTATGGGAAGATTAGTGGACTTGAATGATGCAAAAGCTCTTATAGAGGACATCTATAAAAGAGACAAAGACACTATTAATATGTCATATAAAAAAGATAATATTATCAACGGATTAGATGAGCTTGATACAGCTTATGATGTGGATGCGGTTGTAGAACAGTTGGAAAAGAAGATACAGACACATGAGCGTTGTATTGAATATGAAAAGAAAAACGGAACGATAACAGAAGAATTTCAGCAAAGAAAAGCTGTTGAAGTACTGAAAGATGCAATCAACATTGTAAAGGCAGGACTCAAACCTTGTTATATATCAAAAGAACAAGTAAAAGAACTATGGGATAAAAAGCCTATATGTATTGAGTTTGCAGATGGATCTGATGCGTTAGCACAGGAGAACGGATATACATTGGAACAATGTCTTGCAATGTCTGATGTACGGTTTTTCCTGGATGCACTGGAAAATAATAAAGTAAATAATATTCGAACCAATGCAGAAAAAATCAAGGAATACTGTACAGTTCATATATATGATGAAGAAAGCTGTCCATTTTTTCGTAAATATAAAGATGAGAGTGGCTGCATTATTACAAAATGTGAACTGAATAAAGGACACTGTTCTCCTTGTAACTGGGAAGTATAAATTAAAGACGTTAAGAAAGGAAAGATAAATGTTTAGAATAAATCCAGAATTTATAGATAAAAATCTTCCGGACAGCATGTGCTTAGATAGTGGTACTAATATCTGTCAATATGAAGAAGATGGTAATACTGTCGAAATAACTGTAAGAGGAAATGTAACTGTTGATTTCAATGGAAATAGATATAAGCATTACTCTGATATGCCAAAAGAATTACAGGAATTATTTCAAAACGGAAAAGCGCATGATGATGAAAGAGTTGAAATCAATGAAGGTAATTGGTATGAAGTGTTTTTTAACTGGGATGAAGACTATGATATTGCAGAAGTTGAAGGTTATAACACATCAGCTCTTGAGGAATACTGTAAGGAATGTATGAAATTATTCAAGGAAAGCTAATAACAGACGGAGGTAAATACTCATGGCAAACAAAATCAAAATAGACGACAAAACTTATGAATGCCCAGCTTGTGGCTATAGATGGTCTGCAGCTATGGGAATGGCTGATCTGTCTTTTGATGAAGATGAACATTGTCCATGCTGTCCTGAATGCGGAGAATTAATCGAAGATGGAGATGATTACTAGACAATAAGTAAAGATAAATCAAAAGGAGATAATAACATATGACAATATATGTAAAGTTTAAAAACAATGGAAGAGAATCCTTGGATTTCATTGAACTTGGACACCCGGTAACTGGTGCTACAGTAACTCTTGATTGGGATACCTCTTATATTGAAAATGGGAATATCGAAGGCAGAGGAGTACATATCAACTATGATAGTGGCGATGAAACAGAGGACGAAACATATGCTAATGGCCGATTAAATGAACTTAAAGGGCTTGTATATGTATCTGCTCAGGCAGGGAATCTTGATACTGGCAGTGAAAGAACAGATATTGAAATGCTATCTATCACATTGGACGATGATGGAGATATCTATGACGTACCAATAATTAATTAATAAGTTAAAATATAAAACTGCTGGAAGACCAGAGAGAAGGACTTCTTATAAAGGTACATCTGATTGGACCTTTATAAGATAAAAAAGGCAATATAAATGATATAATCGGATTTGCAGGACAATATGAAGAAAAACACGAAGATAGGATAACAAAGAAAAATAGTCAGAGAAATCTGACTATTTTTAATATTGAATATGGTATAATATTAATATCTCGGCAATTGAATAACCGAGAATTCCAGGTTGGTGTCTTAAAAGAAGAAAGGAGCGTTTATGAAAAATTATAAATTGTATCATAAAAACAAATTATTACTTAATTTTGAAATTCAGAATTTTACTCCTATAAGCTGCCAGATTTATATAGAAAATACAAAATATCTCCCATTGCCACTAAAGCGAATTATAAACAATAAAGAAGAATTTATAGACAAGACAATGAGTGATGTTTATATAGTAAATGATGATGGCTGTTATTTATTTGATTATTGGCTATCAAATAGAGAAGTTCCAGTCAATAGAGATAATTATCAAAAGTATATAACTAACAAAAGTAGTGCAAGAAAATGGATGCTGGAAAATCATTCATGCTCATACACAGATTGTTACTGGACAAAAGAAGACTCAGAATGTATTAATTATAAAGATATTTTAGATTATCTTCAGAATATTGATACTTACGAAAATCACATAACTATAAAAGAAGGACATGAGATGTACAAAGGCCAAAATTCTACATTAGGTGGACAATTAGAAAAATTCTGGTATAAATCTGGAGATTCTTTAAAACTTTGTAAAAAGACTGATAAACTTTATGATGTAATTAACGCCAGAGAAATCATCGCTTCACTTATATATCAAAAACAAGGTTTTGATAATTATTGTGATTACAAATTTTTATATAATACAACAGGAGAAGTCATTGGCTGTAAATGCCAGGCTTTCACAAATGTTAATGAAGAACTAATAGATGCATATGATCTTCTGGAAGAATATAATCTTACGCAACAGGATTCAGTTTATGAGCTTATTCCCACACTTGCAGAAAAGTATGGCGGAGATTCTGATGAAATTGCAAAACAGATGGATTTACAAACGCTAGTAGACTTTATATGCATGAATCGTGACCGTCATCAAGGAAATATAGGTTTTTTAAGAAATAGTGATACTATGCAGATTATAAAAATGGCCCCGGTATTTGATTCTGGCAGTTGTAAACATTTGGAAGGTGAATTACCGGAAACAGTAGGAATGATGAAAATTAATGGATTATATTCCACAGAAAAAGAATTATTATCGCATGTTAAGGATTTTCTTGTATTAGATGTTAACAAATTGCCAAGAGTTAAGGAAATATCTGACATATACGATAAATGTACGTATATTTCAAAAACAAGAAAAGAAAAATTGTTGGAATTATATCAACAGAGAGTTAATTTCATAAAAGAAAGACAACTTTCGCAAGAACTGGAGTACGATTTTAATAATCCTGATGAAGATGCTCTGGATGATGATACAACTATACCAGAATATATAGTTAGAACTATAAATAATAATCATTCATATAATAATTTGGATCATAAACTTTCTAACACAAAAAAATCTGAAGATAGAGAATTATAATTTTAATACTCTTTCAAATATTTAAAAATTTTTGATTATTGTTTTAAACCCGGAAAGACAATACTTTCCGGGTTTTTTCTGTCATATTTTCATTATTTAAAATATAAAGGAGATATGATTATGAAAAGTGAATATACAAAGAAGGCAGAACAATTAATGAAAACCCTTAATATAACCTACACTATTGAGTATGATGGCATAGGTATTAATCCTAACCGTAATGATAAAGACAAGCGAACAATGTATAGCGTTCATCTTGAAAATTCCAGAGGTTCTATGGATTTTACCTTCTGGGGTAGTATACTTGAAGCTGAACTTCGCAAGATGTCTATGGACGACTATTACAGAATTTATATGCGCAGTCGTTATCAGGATCTCAGCTACGCAGAGAAAAGTAAAGCTGATAGAGCATATCAGAAAAAACTTAAAGGGTGTAAAGTCGATATATATGACGTTGTTGCTGCACTACAGAAATACGAAGTTGGTTCTTTCTCAGATTTCTGTGATAAATATGGATATGATGAGGATAGTCGTAGAGCAGAAAGGATATATCTCGCCTGCACAGATGAATACTATAAGCTCAAGAAGATGTTCACAGAAGAAGAAATGGAAATGTTAAGGGAGGTTAATTAATATATGATAACATTAATTGAATTTGGGAAGTTCCTTACAGGACAAATAGCATTTTATGTAAAAAATGAGGATGAACATAACATGCTTTTGAATTTGATAAAGCAGGTGAATGGCATATTCATAAATATTGACGCTAATGCTTATGATATGTATCGTCCTTATTATGCTATATCAAATAATGAATACAGTTGTTACGGAACATTCACAGCTTTAAATATGGAAACGACTACGGAAGAAATTCAAGAATTTAAAATCGCAAGGGATTTTAAGGACTTAACTGATGATGAAATCAAATATTTTTGCATCAGTGTCTTCAAAGTGCTTAATTTCAAAAGTATAAAGAGAACATTCAACAAAGATCTTGAATGCGAATATATAGATGTTTGCTTTAAAACAGTAGATCCGTATCCTAATGATGATATTTTCTTTGAAGAAGAAGTTAACATTACATTTACCTTAAATTCTGTCAGTTCTGTTGGCAATTTGATTGACTGTGATAATAAGGTGAATAATCTATGGGATAAGTTTCTATATGCCAGGGGAATCAGCCCATTAGCGATAGATAACCCTTATATTAATTGTTCTATTCCTGTTCATATTTGAAATCCAATTAACAGCCTGATCTTTTCAGGCTGTTTTTCTTTTTGTCTCATTTTTCTGTGTTTTATTTTTTTTTCCGTCATATCTCTAATATCAAACATTTAAAGAAAGGAGAAATATTTATGTTGATTGATAATAAAAGAATTGCAGATTTTTTAAGCACGCATAGTTGTCACATAATAAACGAAGGCCAGACTTTGGAAGATAAGGTGACATATGCAGATTTCAATGCAGGCAGATATTAGAGCGTATTCAAGCAGCTTCAGGTTGATATTGAAGTCGAAAAAGCATATGCTGCGCTTGAGGATATGTTATTTGTTGAAAATAAGGATGGGAAACTTGTGTTAAACAGTCCGTACAAAATTTCAATAGATAATAAAGTGTACTTGTATAGTGTCGGAACATCAAACGAAATAATCTGGAAGGATTTATTTTCACTGCACAGTAAAGGAGCAGAGTTTGTAAGTGATGCTGAATATAAAGATATAAGATAAACCAATAACTCAGCAATTGGATAATTGAGAATTTTGATTAATATTTTAAAAATTAAGGAGAGTTTTATAAATGAGAAAAATTACAGAAACACATACAGGAAAGATAGTTACTGATACAGATCTGAATATGGAATATTTATATGTTGGAGACTATGGTAAGGAGAATAATATTAAAGCATCGTTCCTTGGATACGATAAAAGAATTGATAAAGTCGAACATAAACAGGTAGATATTACAGATAAGTTAGTAGTTACGGTGTCGTCTCAAAAAGGTTGTCCGATGAATTGTAATTTTTGTGATTGCCCTAAATTTGGGTTTAAAGGTAACGCTACATTGCCAGAATTGATTACAGAAATTATGTCAGGAGTTGCGTTATCAGGCATCAGACACGGACAAAGGTTGAATGTTCATTATGCCAGAATGGGTGAACCTACTTTTAATAATAATGTAATTACATCAGCTAAATATATTGGCTTAATGCTTATGAACAATAATTCTGATGTTACTTTTGAAACATATCATCCAGTTGTTTCGACCATGATGCCAAAATACAACAAACATTTAAAAGGGTTTTTACAGGAATGGATTGCAACAGGATTTGAATATGGCGGAGAAGATGGATTTGGGCTACAGTTTTCAATTAATACTTTAAATGAAAATGATAGAAATGAAATGTTCAGAAATATGTCATTGTCATTGCAGGAGATTAGCAACATTATCAAAGAACTTCCAATGCCGAAGAAAAGAAAATATACTTTGAATTTTGCAGTCACCTCTAAGAGCAACCTTGATGTTGATTTGATGAATAAATACTTTGATAAAGAAAAATGTATTGTTAAGATAACACCGGTTCATAAGACAGTGGAAGCGATAAGTGAAAATTATGAAATTGTACATGATTTTGATGTATACGAGAAATTTGAACAGCCACTTGTCAAAGATGGTTGGGATGTAATAGTTTTCATTCCATCCAAAGAAGAGGATCAAGACAGGATTACATGTGGAAATTCATTAATTGCGTTAGAAAAATATAAGAAGTAAGGAGTACAGATATATACAGCTAATAAAACACTATTAAAAGATGATAACCAAAAAGTATCTAAAGGCTCACATATTGCATTTGAGTATCATGGAATATTTTATCTTGAATGTATTAAGAGTGTTCATGATACATATTTTGAATCTTTAAGAGGACAATGTTATTCGTATAATGAAATCTTAAATTGCCATAAAATATCTTGAGCACACCGAATAATAATATTTATACCATAATCCCTATCAGATTAATTTCTGATAGGGATTTTTCTGTCATATATTTTTTATCAAACATTTAAAGGAGGATTCAAAACAATGAATGAAGGATTAATAATTGATATTGCCCGAAAGGTAGTAGGTACAGATATTTATTATCAAAAGTTAAATGCACTTAAGGAAGATGTAGAATTTTTTACATTATATATGAAACGTAATAAGAAAAGTGATTTTAATTTTGATATCAGAATATCTTATAGTTGCTCATTCAAGGCTTTTAATGATATCTGGGAAAAGTATGATTACTACCAGAAAAATTTAGAAACAGCATTTTCTGAGTTCATAGTACTTAAGAGCATTATTGAAGATCTGTATAATGGAACCGGTATTTACACTGACGCTGAAATCCGAGAATTCATAGAATATTTTCAGAAGTATAATGAAACTCATATATATGATTATATAGGAGATTTCATAGGCTGCAGCAGAGGAATTACTGATGTTGAAAAACAGCTGAGCATTATTATGGAAAGATCTAATATTAATTCAAAGAAGGGAGAGCAGTAATATGCAGAGACCATATGATAAAAATTTACAGAACAGCTGGTATAAAGCATATCTTGTTGATACAGGAGTTTTAGAAACAGCTGAAAAAGAAAACGGATACAATGATAAATACGACCATGCATATAACTACTGCAGCACAGGCCAGATTTATATTGAAAATAAGAAAGAAGCTGTTGATTATGCAAAATTTATAATCAATGAATTTAAAGAGCACCCAGAAAAGCAGTCATATGCAATCATATCACAGACATATCTTCCAATAGATATGCCTATAGAAATCTCAACAGTTAAAAATGAGATGTATTACCTTAAGGATGTCGTATATTCATCAGCAGTAATCAATGGCAAAATAACTAAGAGTTTCATCAATCCAAAACCTGAGATAACTTTCCATTGGAGTAATAATCAGAAAGCTGATATTAAGAAATTCCTGAAAAAAGTAAACAGTGGTGCTGATATCAATGATGACTACATCGGAGCTGTAGAAGCAGGTGATATATGCTTTGATCTGGTAGTAAGAGAACATAATCCCGGACAGCTTAAATTATCCACTGACTGTTATGTAGGAAACATAGATACAGGATATGGATATTCTGACAAAGGAATGCCATATGATTTCTTTTGTAATGTCGGATATTGCTGGAATATCAAGAAGTTTAAAGATATGGCTTATGATGACTTTACAAAGTTCGTAGAGACATCTCTGGCACGACAGCTGCGTAAACTTGATGGCAGTATAGGCACTGATAATAGATTTTATGATGTTCTCTGGCTGGCATCTAAAGAACCGGAAACTAAGTGGAATCTGGAATTCTAATAAACACAAAGAAAGGAAATTGATTATGAAGATACAGGATATCTTATTAATATCAACAGTAATTATTGCTATAGCTATTGGAATATTCATTTCGATTTATGTAATATGTAGTCCCGATATCCCAACATGGGCTAAATGGCTGATATTATTAAAGTAAGGGGGAAATTTTTATGGAAACTAAAACTTATCCATTATATACACTGGAATTTCCAGCTTCTGAAGAAAAATCAAAGAATGAACCTGAATATTTTCAGATTGTCAGATGGGATAACAGGACAAAACTGCAAAAAGAAGTTGACAGGAGAACATATTTCTATTTTATAGGTTCTTCCGGTGTTCACCTTAAAGATGTACTTACAGATGTGTTAAAATTCAATGAAAAAGCACATGACGTTCCTGAAGAATATCTCTTGGAAAAATTATATAATAATAAAACTAGCCATTTTACTGAATTAGGTATAAGAATGTACATTTCTAAATACGCTCATGAGTATACAAAAAATCCAAAGAACGCTGATAAAAATTCTGACAAGAAATACATTGTTATTTGTTATGCAGTACATAACCAGGAAATATCCAGCTGTGATATTTTCACTTCAGAAAATGAAGCGTACGACTTCCTGGATAAAGATGCTGAAAATACTTATAAAGAAGAAGTGGAAAGCAGCGGAAACAACGCTGATAGTGTTGAACTTGATATTGATGGCGATACAGCAAAGCTGATTAATTATGATGCTGACTGCATATGGACATGGCATGTGTTAACAGTGTAATAGGAGAAATACGTATTTCATGGAAAAGAAAGGATTGAATAATATGATGGATTTACATGATTTATACACAATAAAATATGCCGAAGAAAATGATCCAAATTATGGAAGATGTGAAACTTGCAAACATTATGGGAATTGCAACTATTGCTCTGATTGTAATGAAGGTTCTGAATATAAATTTGATTTAGTTTATTATCGAAGAGAGCATGATAGTGAAATTGCTGATTATATTGCAAAACAATAAAACTAAGATTTACATGTAAATACGTGTTTCATTGGAAGAAAGGAAGGCAAATATGGAAAGATATGATATAGAAGAATTGGTGTTGGGACTTGCTGATATTGTGAGGGAAAATAGATATTTAAGGCAGGAGAATACCAGATTGAGGGAAGTTGAAAAAGAGTATCATCAATCTATTATAGACAGATGTAGAGAAAGTGAACAGGCAAGTTTAAATATGTTTAAAGCTGCATGTGTCGGAATCGCACAAGGTAAAAATGATATGGAACTTGCAAGAGATTTGGTTGAACATTTATAACAGACTAAATTCGCATTTCTTTAAAAGATTGGAGGAAATATATGTTTGAATATAATGGATATCATTTTGAGTCAGTAAGAAAACTAAAAGAATCAGAAAAGAAGGATATATGCACATTCTCTAAACATATCAGAAGCGATAGAGAACTTGGGATATGTGATTATGATGTTGATTGGAAAAAACATGATTATAGTTGGAAAGATTTTTATTCAGCAAGTAATGACAGTCAATTAGACATATTCTTATGCAAAGAAAATGGAAAATTATATGTTCCTTGTGAACATGAATTATTTCAGTTTGAAGAAAAAGAACATAAACTACCTACTGCAAAAAAATAAAGCGTTGAAACTAAGATTTACATGTAAATAAATATTTCATTTGAAAGGAAAAAATTATGGACGGAATGCAAATTTGGGAAGTTGTAGGCATAGATGATTTAGAAGGCAGTGTTTTTGCACAATGTTCTACAGAAGAGAAAGCAAATAAAGCGATGAAATTGTTAGAAAACGAAGGCCTTGAGAATATGCTGTGCGTAAAACAAAGCAGTTTAAAAATCGACCAGATAATGATTGGTGACAAATTCATACAATTATAAAAAATATTTCAAAAATTAAAAAAATCAGGAGGAATAACTATGAAAATGTATGTACCATTTTGTTATGAAAAAGCAGGGCGTATCGAGGTAGAAGCAGATTCTATTAAAGAAGCACAGGAAAAAGCTGAAGATATTCTTGAAGGAATGTCATGGAAGGATTGTGGCAATTTGGCACAATGCGTTGATGATTCAGCCCAGATTGATTATGAAGGCATTATTCTTGATGAAAATCAGAATATTGTTCCTGAGGATTAAAATAACAACAATAATATCTATTATGTGCTACAACTGATTCATTCATTTATAATTAAATATTTGTATTATGTACCCGTCAATTAAATTTGGCGGGTATTTTTCTGTCATATCTTCTTTATCAAATAATTAAAGGAGGTCATGCAATATGACAGATAAAATAATAAAAAAGACAAAAAAAAGGTTCTTATGATTCGCAGACAGTATTCATTACAGAGTATAAAAGAAAATTCAATAATGAGATTGTTGTACGATATCATAATTTTTCCAATGGTCGAAATTATGATACACTTGAAGAACTTCTTAATGACCCAGAGAGAGACAGAAATGAATATTGTATTTTCTTAAGCAGATATAATACTTATAGAGAAACATACCAGCATAATATAAATCTTGGCAAAAAGTATCCGGAATTGAGAATAGAATCTTCAAGAGATAAATATTATACAGCTTTAGAGACTGTTGAAGTAAATAAAGAAAAGTATCTGATTTTATATTATCTATGCTTTGAAAGTAATGTACCAGTAACATTTGATGAAAAACGTTCAGCTCGGATAATATCAAGTTTTGTGATTGATAAAGATAAGAATATTTATAATCTTTCCAAGCGTTATCCTTGGGATACAGCTTTATCTATGTTAAATATTGCAGAAGTCAAACATATAAAAAATACGGTATTTATAAGCAGACATTCCTATGAAGCTTTATCAGAAATGGGCTGGGGTGTTGTCAGCAATGGTGGTATGTCATATCAGAAGATATATGGTCCTTGTACTTTATATGATTTTCTTGCATATAAAGAACCTGTTGTAAAACTCGGTAAAAAGCAGGATAAAGTTAATGAACTTACATCATATAATTTTAAAGAAATAACAATGGCAGCGGATCCTGTCACTCCAAAAGATATTATTAACAGCAGTACTAAATATATGAATATCCAAGTGGTTGATTGTAAAATCCCTACAGTATGCTGCAGAATATTTTTCAAAACTATTGTAGGATCATCATTTGAAATCATCAGAGTGTATGCCCAGAAAGGAAAAATATATTGCTGCAGAAGGCTTACTAACGGTTCATGGTTTTCATGGACAATAAATAATACATCATCTTATATCTTAAAATGCGTCATTAATGAAGTTGATAAAGAATGTTTAGATTTCCCGGGAATCAAATACATGTATCCTGAAATGAAAATGCAGACAGATAATGATTACAGACAACTTGAATCCAATGGTTTATTTATCATTAAAAGTCTTGAAGCTCCATATATAGAAACATTGTATAAAGGCGGATTTAAAGAAGCAATAATTTTAGCTCTTAATGGCTCATATCTGTTTAAAAAGGAAATTGAAAGATACCTTGGTCCCATAAACACAAGAAAAAAAGGTTTGTATGATGTTATAGGTTTAAGCAAAAATCAAATAAGTATGGTAAAAGAGACAGAGGATAAAATTCAGAAAGTATTAAATGATTTAGCTGACGGCATTGAAAATTATAAACAGCATTTAAACAAAAACCATTTCAGATATGATTCAATATGGACTTCATGGACAAAAGTTGAATATGGAATCGTTGATAGTCTTAAGGCTGTAATAGCCCAAAATGATATCAAAAATATAGATGATAAGACAATAAGAATTATTCTGGATTATATTTATACAACCTGTATCAAATACATGACAGTTTCATCAAACTATCAAAATATATTTTCTTCAGAAGAATTAAATGAATTAAATAAGCTTATAAGAAAATACACAGGTATTAACACTGACTGCTATATTTTAGCTGCAGATTCTAATTATGTAAGAAAAAGCTATTGGAATGCTAGTGCAATATGCAGACTATTGGGTAAAATTACAAGCCTGTATTCACTTAATACAACTGTTGAAATGATTAAATCTGGAATGCTGGATAAAATAACAGATCATAATGAGTGTGAAAAAAGCACTTTTTCCAGTTATTTCTATCATAAAGATTACATATCAGAATTTTCATCAATCATAAGTATGGCGAAAGCAATCAGGGAATTTACAGATGAGAAATTTAATATCCATATTTCAAAGGTATCTGATTTACAGATTATCCATGATGATTTATATCCAGTTTATGACTATTATATGGAGGTAAAAAGACAAACTGAATATGATAAGCAGATGGAAAAGATTTCTGATGATTGGGACAAACGTAAAAAATCATGGAGAAAATGGGAATATAAAGATGATATTTATTCAGTAATCATTCCTGAAACTCCTATGGAGCTTTCAAAAGAAGGTTCAGCTTTAGTTCACTGTGTAGGTGGCTATATTAACAGAGTTCTGAAAGGCATCACTAACATATTGTTTATCAGAAGAAATGAGGCGTTAGGAAAATCATTGTTCACAGTTGAAATGAGTAATTCCGGAGTTATTGAACAGATTCATGGATATAGAAACTGCAATATAACTGATCAGAATGTCATTGAAGAGGAACCTGAAATAAATACATTTGTTCACAGCTGGATAAATGACAAGAAGCTCATTGTTAATAACTTTAATAAGGTTAGATAATAATAGACGGCAGACTATATTTTAGTCTGCTGTTTTTTGTGTAAAAAAACAATTCTTATTTTCTGTCATATATTAATTAAATAAATAAAAATAAAAAGTCATAAACAAATATAAAACGCTGTTACTAGATGCTCGGAAATTCAATTACCAAGTAAAACAATGCCTTGTGATTCAACAATTTCATGGTTTTGTGAAAAAAGATTTGCTGATAGTGCAACTGAAAGACATAATAAAGATTTGCAATATGTGAAGAAGTGTAAGGAAAGTGAGGAATAATATGGCAGAAATAAGAACAAATATGTCAAAAGAAGATATTGTACACAATATGCTTGAAATAACTTGTTATTTAGCTGAACAAGATGAAGGTGTAAATGAAGTCAATGTCAAAGTGAGAAATTTGAATATGCACTTTGAAGCATGGACTGAGGAAGCGGATGCAGATAGAGATAATGAGCCTTGTTGCCGGTGTAATAGCAGACAGACCAATGCCGACAGAATAAGAAATATGTCGGATGAAGAGTTGGGAGATTTGTTGCAGAGTGTAAGTTCTGGTGTAGAGAATGGAAGCCCATTTATCTCTTTTTGCGTTGATGATAATGAAACAACTATAAATTTTAGTGATATTTCTGAATGGCTTAAGTCAAAAGCGGAATAGGAATGGTAAAGAAAATGTTAAAACATCTTAAATTTTGTCATGTAACTGGTGGAAAATATAATTTAGATTGTCACCTTTATTTAAGTGATATCGCTATTGAGAACTACAGAAATACAGGTTGCAAAGTCAAAATTTTGTTTGATTGAGAGAGGCTTCAGGCAGAAGCTTTAATATAAGAAAGGAAATTATATATGACAGCACATGAGAAAGAGAAAGTCATTAAATATGGGTATGAAAAGTGGAAGAAAAGAAATTATAAAGAGTGCATTATAGATTTGTTGTATAATTTTGCATCTATAGGCTTATTTGGAATACCATTATTGTTTTATTGTTCTAAGATTATTTCTGTTAAATGGGTTGGAATAGCTTTTCTTATTATAATAATGATATTGGATATTAAAGCTATTATCTATTATAAGAGAGAAATTAAGGATTATAAGGATTATGCTAATGGACATTGGCTTAATGTAACACGATTTGGTAACGACTATGAAATAAGATTTGATGAGTATGTAATGGTAACTTTATCAAATGAAGAAGTGAAGGATTTGTTATATACAGGAATTATGTAAGGAGAAAATATATGCCCTTATTATATATTAGTACAATTATTATAGTTCAAATAATTATTATGATTAAGATTATTATTATATATGCTAATACCTCAAAAAATGTAAACAAATAGACCGGACATGTAAAGAAATTAATCAAAGACTTGACCATTTAAAAGCACTTAGAAATGATAAATAATGATTTCGATAAGAAAGGAAAACAAACATATGTTATATATTTTAGAAGAAAGGCACATGTCAAGAGGTGTTGGAGAATATCTTTTGGCAGTAGAAGCTGAAACAGCAGAAGAAGCAGAAAAGATGGCAAATGAGTATGTAAAGCATGATAAGCGTGTACTTAATATCCCATTATGTCCACTTTTTAAGGTTAAAATGGATGCATATAAAAGCATGTGTCCGGTTGTTATAACTAAAGATAATTTTCAGAAGGTACTTAATGAGAATCCATATAAGAAGTAATTTTATAGAGAGGATAAGATATGAACATATTTAAAAACAGGATAAGAGCAAAAAAAGTAACAATCATAAATAATGAATCTTCAGGCACAATGAGAAAAACTTGTATTAAGTCTTTATCACCAGATACAGATTCACTTATTACAGGGCGTACATTAATGAATAAACTGCTAATAAATGGAAAGTATGCTGATGGATGCAGACAATTTACAAATAAAGAAATTGTTAATGCACTCAAAAGATGTCTTAAACTTATTGATACATATAATTATTCTGATAAATTAGACCAGCTTTTATCAACGAGACAAGCCTTTTGTGCAAAACAGACTTTATTAAATATTATAAATCATAATTATAACACTGCATTGCGTTATTTAGAACTATGTATTGATAATGATGGATATGGATTTGACCTGATTATTTCTATGAATGAATATGTACTATATAACTGTCTAATTACAGGTTTTATTGAAGCTTTAGAACAGGAAGAAGCAAATGATAAATATAATTAAGATTAAAGAGAAGGAAAAATAAGTATAATGGTTGATTCTGCATAATGAAGAATTTCGTGCATCTGGATATATTCATATTCCTAGTTGGTTTCGATATTATATACAGAATACAAAAGAGTGGAAATATACATTAATAAATTCTAAAGATAATTATTATTGTAATAAACATGAAATGGATTATGACCAGAGAAGAGGATTTAAAGGATATTATACATTTGAAATATCCGATGAGGAATTGTTGCAGCTGCATGATGATAATATGATACTTATTGATGAAAATAAATGGGGATATAAAACAGATAAGAAATCTTTTGATGAAGATTTTGAAATAGTATAGGAGTAAATGAAGTTATGGAAGAAAAATATAAAGAACAGATGATATTATGGGCGAGAGAAAACAATTTAGAAATAGAATTATATGAAGAGATTCTTAATAATCCACAATATAAAACTTGGGTTATGAATGATTGCTTAGTAAGACGTTTTGGGTATTTTGTTCTTGAACATATGGCAGAATAAGAAGTGGAGAATCATGGAAAGTGAAATTAACATTAAACTTAAATCCTGCCCTTTTTGTGGTGGACATGAAACGATGATTTACAATACTCAGGATTTGTTATAAAGAGAGATGCATTATGGTAAGAATTAAAGATGGAAATTATATAGCAATATTCCACGATAGAATGATTGAAGTAAAAGCAGATTCAAAAAAAGATGCTTATAATAAAGCAAAAAGATATTTTGAATCCAGAGAACATAGAGAATTATTTGATGGTGAACTAAAAGTGTGTCAGATACCATCTATGATAGGTATTCTTGATGAGTAAATGAAACGATGATTTACTGAGAAGATTGAAGGAAATATTATGTTGAATATAGTTGTTATTAATTGTGATGGGAAATATGTGGAATACGAATGGAATTCCAGCTAAGTTGTACCTTTATGGTAATAAGATAGAAAACGCCAAACCCTGTCTCTAAAATGTAGCTTATTAAGATTATTATGATTAAGTAAAAATAAGATTTACAAAGAAATCATAGAAAAATATTATCATTCTAATAACGATTGTTATACTACTCATGGGTATGAGTTGTGGATTTTCTGAAGACTCTATAATTGTGGTTTTCTTAATAAATAGAAATAATAAATTACAGTTATTTACTATTATGTTTAAATATGCATTAAAAATAGGGGGTATTATCCCCCTAAATGCCTATAATAATGTCGGAATCACATGATTAGTGAAGAAAAATAGGCTCTTATATTATACATTAAAATAATAATATATGTAAACAGGAGATAAATAAAAAAATGAGAATAGAAGTTGAAAAGCAGCAGAAAGACATAAATAAGGCTATAGCTATTTTAAGTTTAAGACAACTTCCCGGTATGAGAAAGCAACTACAGAGGAGTTGGATTCTGCTACTGAATACGCAAAGGCTTGTATGTATTTAGGATATTAAGCGGAAATCCTCGGTAATTCAAAACTGTGGAACCATTCTTATTACTGCGAGACAATCGGTTCAGTATCAGAAGAGAACATTAAAAGATACATTGAACGACAGAGCAAATCTTATTAAAAGGAGGTAATAATTTATGCTGCTATCACAGAAAACAACTATAAAGATATCAGATAATTACAGTAACATTATCGGACATATGTGTTATGCAGCATATAAGCTCTGGAATGTCTGCAACTATGAAAGACTGCATTACAAGGAGTTAAACTTATCAAATTTTCCAGACTGGTATTATCAAAAAGCTGCACATAAAGACGACTTATGGTTTAAGCAGCTTCCGTCTCAGACTGCACAGGAAACATGTAAGCAGCTGGATAAAGCCTGGAAATCTTATTTTACCCTGACTAAAACCGGAGGAGTTGAGAATCCTAAACCTCCAAAGTTTAAGCATGATAACATTGCTGTTACATATATGCAGAATGCAATACAGCATAATAATGACACTGTAAAATTAACTATTTCCAAAGGACTGAAAAATTTTATGTCTGCTGAATATGGAATTAATGAAACCTTTCTATATCTTAAAAATCCGGTTTTTAAGAACATTAATTCTATTAAGCAGATAAAAATTTATCCGCCTGAAAAAAACATCTGCAGCATCATTGTTATATATGAAGTATCCGATGTATTAAAGTTAACTGATAACGGCAAATATTTATCAATTGATTTAGGCATCCATAATCTCATGACATGTTTCAATTCTGACACACATGAGACTTTTATTGTTGGCAGAAAGTATCTGGCACTTGAACATTCTTATAACAAAGAAATAGCCAGAGTACAGTCTCAGTGGTATATACAGCAGTCAGAAGCCGGTATAAAATCCCCAAAGAGTTCAAAACATATAAAGAAACTGTATGAAAAGAAAAACAATGCCATAAAGGATTATCTCCATAAAATCACCAGACATATTGTTAACTACTGTATATCCAATGACATACATACTGTGGTAATCGGGGATATAAATGGCATACGCAAGGATAATACAAAGGATGATAAATTTAACCAGCAGCTTCATGCTCTTCCATACAATAAAATTTACAACATGTTGGAATACAAGCTGGCTCTTGAGGGTATAAATTTTGTTAAACAGACTGAATCTTATTCCAGCCAGACCAGTCCATTAGCTGATGAGGTCTGCAAAAAGAATGCAGTAAAGTTTAATCGTATATAAAGAGGCTTGTATGTTGATGGGGAAAATATCTGGAATGCTGACTGCGTGGGAGCTTATAACATCCTGAGGTTATATTTAAAAAATAATGTCACAGGATTAAATCCTTATGGCATTAAAGTTCCGAAAATTGTAAAGGTAGCTGTGTAAAAAGCAGTATTGGTATTATGGACATACCACCAGTGTATAGTATTTGTACTTTATAGAACAAGTACTGTTACTGGATGCTCGGTAATTCAATTACCGAGTAGTTCACTACTAAATTATATGTCTGATAAAGACATGACCTTAAAAGAGTTAAAAAAGGAAATCGAACAGGAAAAATCGTTTAATATAAATATTGATAATATCATGGGGAATGAGAACCATTAATAAAATATAACATAAGGAGAAATATATGTTTGAGCAAATTTTATCAGGAGTAAGAGTAATTGTATTTGATATAGATGATACATTACTTTTATGGAAGCATAATAAAAGATGGAAGAACAATACTTTAGCATTTATCCCTGAAAAAGAATGGGATGCAGTTAATAAGAAGCAGGATGTATATGAAGATACAGAGTCTAATCTTGTAATAAAGGATATATTATTGACTACTGTAAATAAAATTAATAAGGATACATATAAAACTTATAAAGAATATAATTTGGCTGAAGCTATAAGCAGACAGATAAAAGTATTTGCATTATCAGCAGATACAAGTAAATACGCTATGCAGAATAAGACTAACAAGCTTATGAAAGAATATCCTGATAATTTTTATAAAGAAAATATCTTAATCTGTGATACTCCTGAACAAAAGATTAAATTTTTAGATACGCTCCGTGCTACATACGATTGTAACCCTGATAAAATACTTCTTATAGATGATTTACAGAGTACACTTATGGCAGCAGATATTAAAGGGTATAGGGTTGAAACTCCACAGGGTATTATGAATGAATGGATTATTAGAACAGGTTTGTTTTAAAAAAAGAGAGGAAAAATATATAACTCTATCAGTATTAACGCTGATAGGGTTATTTTTTTATGTGAAAATATATCTTATTTTTTCTGTCATATATAAATTATCAAAATGAAAAAGGAGAAAAACAGTATGGCATTTTCATTAGAAGTTGAAGAACTTGTAAAACGGGTTGACGAATATCGAAGTCATTATCCTATATCTATGCAAATTAATTTGTTATATTTCAGTCAGAAGATATTCACTGATTGGCTGGATGAAGTCCTTGCTATTTATCGGCAGGCTACGAAAATAGCTACGTTAATGAATATCAATAGTACTTCAATATCTGAAATACAGCAGGTGTTAAGAAATATGGGAGCTGCTGAAGATAATATTATCCTTTGTGCCAACATGCTGACATCACAAGGTATAGCAATAGAACTTGGATTTTTGCCACAGGAGTCAATTTATGGTATGGTTGCAGATTATATCTATGATAATATTGCTGAATGCAAAATATCTGACAAGGCAGAAATATTAACTTTGATAAAGCCAATTCTTTCTGATTGTATCATAAATTATCGAAAGGATGCCTTTACAGATATATTAATTTGGCTAAAAACAAACATCTTAAAGGATGAAGCAAAAGTAACAGAGAAATGTATATTATGAGAAAACAAAAGGAGATTTATTATGAATAAAGAAGAAATGTGTGATTACCTTATATCTACAGGCTTGTATGAGAAAAAAGGATTAGACCTTTCCTATGTAAAGGATATGATTGATTCAGATAAAACAATACCCATAAGTGACTTAGTTAAAAGATTCATTGACATTGATAAGTATTATAAAGGAGAACCGTGGAATATCAGACAAATATTAGCCAATATTGACATAATTATTCCGGTAGAGGATAGAAAAGAAAATTTAGCAAGCCGTTTATTAAATAAAAATGACAATGACTTAGAACGCTAGAAGGAGATAGCTATGGATAGATTAACAAAATCAGGAACAATATCAGGAAAAGATATAAATGAATTATTAGATGAAAACAATGAAAACCAGATGGGTAAGACAAAGGCATATTATAAGCTTCAGGAATATGAGGATATGGAAGAACAGGGCAGACTTCTGAAATTGCCTTGTAAGGTGGGAGATGATGTTTATTACATCTTAGGTATTCCAAATAAAACACCATGTGTAATAGATAAGTGTACATTTGAGTTGTCAGACATAAACAAAATCGGAAAAACATTATTCCTTACAAGAGAAGAAGCTGAAGCAGAATTAAATTCATACTAAAAAAAATATAATAAAGATGTAGAAAGAATGTAAAATATGATTAGCAAAACTGGTTGTAGTAAGTCAATAACAAAAGAAGATTTGGAATATAAATATAAAAAAGGATTTTCAGATGGGGTAAAAGCAGTATGCGGTCTTATATTGGAAACTTTAAAAGACCAGCGATTTGAAATTTTTGATAGCTCTAATGATGAAATTGCGTTACAGACAATTAATGCAAGTATTAAGTCTGTTCAGGATAGGCTTGATAAATACAATAACAATAAATAAAGAGGTAATTAATATGGATAGATTAACAAAAAGAGGACATAAGAAACTAGCTCTTTTAATTGGAACATCATGCAGTTATGGTCATATGTCGTATGATTGCCAACTGGAAGAGGGAAATGAGCTACTTAAATCAGCCTTGGATAAACTTGCTATGTATGAAGACTTAGAGGAACAGGACAGGCTTCTTAAGCTACCTTGCAGATTAGGAGATACTGTATATATTTTAAATCAAAAAAGAATTATTCCTTTAGAAATTTGTGAAATTTACTTTGACAGTCATGGAATTGAAATGGCTGCTAAAAACAGAGAAGAACTTGGGTATAGGACAATAAATTTATCAGAAGATGGTATTGGCGTGGAATGGTATAAAACTGAAGAAGAAGCAGAAGCAGCAATGGACAAATTAAAAGGTAAAGATAATAAGGATATAGAAAGGGATTAAGCATGAAAGTTCCATATATAAAAGCTATAGATAAAGATACAGGTAAAGAAGTTCAAGGATTTTACTTTGAGTATCCTGAAACCTCTTATTGCTTTACAGAAGATTATGAAAAGTCTCCGGTTGAAATGATACCATGTGTGGTTTTCTACACAATGACGGACTGGGGATTGCCTAATAAGCCTATGTTATGCCAGAACATTGATAAAGACAGTATAAAACTTATTAGGTATGTTGATATTTAATGAAAGTAATTATTATAGAAAGGACTTAAGTGTTATGGAATATAACAGAACGGATGAAGAAAACATTAATAATGTTGTTACTGGAATGCGTTGGAGAGATATAAAAGATATATTTAAAAGGAATGCAGATAATGAAACAAAACGGATTCATTTCGGCAGCAACTATTATCAGTGCCGTATAAATAGTAATGGAATCTGTATTGGAGCAAAAGATATCTGTAACCCTGAAATATTGGATTTAACTGAAGTAAAAGAATACATACAAAATGCAACTAACAGCATTTATAATGCCAGTGGATTGTTAGAAGCTAATAATATCAAAACACTTAATAGATTAGACCATATAAAAGAAGAACTTTACAGATTATATAAAAGAATTGATGAAATAGAAGAAAGCTCATATGTAAATCAGAAGAAAAATATAAAGGATAAAGAGATTGAAGAAATAGAGAGGTAATATATATGGATAAAATTACGACACAGACAATAGTTGAAAAAACAGTATATAAAACTTTAGATGGTGAAATTTTTGATTGTGAAAGGGATGCTTTGGTACATGAGAAATGGACAGTATTAAAGGAAAAAATGAATAAAATCAAAAGTACATATTCTGATGAAGTTAACCTTATACATGATCAGGTATATTACATTGAAAATACAAGTGACTTTATGACTGTAGTAAAATATCTAAACTTGTGTCATAAATTTACTGAAAAGGATTTTTGTGGTGCAGATTGGTATTTCTTTTACTGCGAAGACGATTATAATTATGGAGATAGATATTGGGTAGAAACTTTAACTGAGAAAAAACAGGAGTGGGAAGAATATTGTAAAAAATTTGAAGAATAAGAAAGGGAAAAAACTATGGCAAAAGAAAATGATATTAAGGCTGTAAAAGGTAGAACAGAAGAAGGAAATAATGCTGAAATCTATGTAAGCAGGGATAAATCCCAGAATAGAATTACAGTAGATACATTCGATGATAAGGTATATCTGACGGTAAAAGAAGCCAAGGAGTTAATTAAAGTATTGCAGGAAAGTATTAAATAAAAAATAAGGCTTAAGCTGCATATACTTAAGCCCATTGTCGGAATGGCTTACTTATCCGACTTAAGCAAGCCTTCATTGATGTTGCTCATTATCTTACTGTATTTCAGGTTACTGAAATTAACAATAAGATACATCAATGATTGTGAAGTTAATTGTATGCATACATATTTCTTACCAACACAAATATGTATGCAGTACTTATTTAAAATATCATAACTAAAAGTATATGTAAATAAATTTCAAAAAATAAAGGAGAAAATTATTATGAATAGAAACGGGATTAGTAGCTTAGGAGACAATGGAATATGTATACCATTAAGTACTTCGTCATATGATTTTTCAGAATCCGAAAGATATGATGAACAATATAATGAAAAACAGGAGAAACAGCCTATGGATAATATATACACATATAGAGCAAAAAGAAAAGACTGGCAGGAAAGGATTGAAAACTGTCAGTATGTAACAGGAAATATGGTTACTCTGGGAGACAGATATTTCTTGGTAACACCAGCATATGGGGGAGATGAACTTTATATTGATGATTTTACAGAGATTGATAAAGATACAATCGAACCGGTAATTAAACCTGTTATTGATAAGAAGAAAGAAGTATTAATAAAGGTTTATTCAGAGCTTACAGACCTTACATATTCTACAACTGATGAAGAGCTTGCAGCTCTTTGTGATGCATGTAATTATGATTATGATACATTATCTGAATGGAATAAAGAATGTAAACTACAAGTTCAGGGTATTATAAATAGTAATTTTGCAAGAGCATTAGATGAAAGCTACTATAATGATAATGCACTGCTTGATTATGCTAAAAAGTATAAAGAGTTTATGAATGAACCACCTGTAAAATTAAAAAACATCAAATTAAAGATTTCTAACAGAGAGCTTTAATTTCTAAGACTGGTACTTAAATGTTATACGTTTTTGTACCGGTCTTTTTTTATCACAATTAATCAAAAAATTTCATTCGACAAAAGTCGGTTGCGAGTAGTTCATAGCAACTAATTGATAGAAATATGGATTAATAGAACTGAAATATTAAAAGAACTAAAAAGAAACTTAAATAATTTGAGTTCTTTTTTAAGTTTCTTAGAATTTTATTTTACTTCCTTGATTAAATACACTCCGAAGTTAAATCTTTGGAGATTTACTTATGTCTTGTATTTAGTGCCTTTTATATTAAGATCCAGGAATTAACCTGTAATTAATATAACAAAGTCAAAATATATTTTTGTTTCTGTCATATTAATAATAAATGTAATAATTAAGAAAGCGAGGAAATAATTATGTTATACACAATATTATTAGTAATAGCACGTATATCAATATTTATTGGGCTAATGATTGGATTATTAACTATGCATAAATTCAAAATAGCAGGGCAGCAGCAAAAAGTTAATAAAATTGGGTTACATTCATTTTTATTTATGGGCTTATACATTAGTATGTTTATGTTTTTTACAGGCAAATACATAGAGGTAATAGGTCAGTTAATATTTTCAACAATATATATAATTGATATGTTACATCTAATGAAAAAGTAAAAAATAACAATAATGTAATTAAGATTAATCGGCAGAGTCATTGCAATGCTATGGACTGCCGATTTTTTGTTATCATTAAATATACTCTGGAATCTAACAAATCAATATTTAAATATACTCTCTGTCATATTAATTATGAAACAATTTTTGATTAACTACAGAGAGGTATTTTAATATGAGAAAAGCAGTTGTGAATTTATTAAAAAAAGCAGATAAGTATAGTTTCTCTGAAGAAGAAAAACAATTTTTATGCAGAGAAGATTTGTCTGTTGATATATTAAATATAATATTTGATTATTTTTATGCTAATAATTCGACATATACCTCAGATCAATTGTGCCAGGAAGTAAAAAGGGTTTTATCATTTCCTAAAAGAATGCTTCAAAAAGAATATTTAAGCAGAATAAAAAATTGCCTTCCTTATGAACATGTCGATGAAATTATTGGCAGCTATAAAAAAAGATGTCTTTTTTACTTCCATAGTGACTGCCATTTTGATGATATGTATCAATTTTTAATGCAAAACAATATAGAATACTGTTATATAAAAGAAATATATGAAGTTTATAAAAATAACTGTATCCCTTTATCAATACATTTGGGGTATAACATACGTCATATTAAAAATAGAAATAATATTGAAATATTAATAAAAGCCTGGAAAAACATAATTGAAAAAATTAATAAATACAAGTTATATGATCTGTTATATGATCTCAAAGGGGACTTATTTTTTGACTATTATAATGAAAATTGCAATAATATTTTAAATTTAATAGAAAATGCTGAAAATACATTAAATAACAATATTAAAATCAATCAATATATAAAATATGATAAGGCCAAAACAATAATTACAGTTAATACTAAGAAATTTTATGAAGAGAATATATTGTCACAAAATGAATTTATATATAAATTGCTTAAAGAATTTAACATAAAATATTGTGATTCAGAAAAATATATTTATAATTCTGAATTTGGATTTAAAGATAAAGTTGTTGATACATACAAGGAATTTTCAAAATCCACTAAAACAAAATTATTATTATATTTTACTAACACTGAATTAACTATGAAAATAAAAAATAATAATCTTAATTTGACATTAAATGAATACAACCAAATTGAAATAAATAATGGTAAGACATACAGCAAAGGATTAAGAAAAAAAATAGATTTATGGATCACGCCAGATGGAGCTATTTTTATAAGCAATACAAAATCGAAGGCAAATAAATTTTATCCATTAAGTGTTGATGATTTGATAACTTTCATGAATTACAAAAATAATAATGATTTTAAAAAGGTAATCAATCTTTATGTTCAGGATAAAATTAACGAAAATAACTTTTTCAAAGATATTATAAATGATTTTAAAGATGGCTGCTTAATGCCACTTAAAGTAAATGAATGTGTATATTTTCATAATAAAAAGGAACTGCTTAATAAAAAATATAAAATATCAAATGATATTAATATAAATTGGAATAAAAGAAATTTGAATTTAAGTTATCTGATAATCAAATCTTATCCTTATGTTGATGAAAAAGGTAAAGAAATTTTAAAGCAGATTACTGAATTTGATTTAAATAGGTATTATCACTTGTCAAAATATAAAGTAAAAGTTTCCAGATTTTTAGAAGATATTATATATAATAATATAAATAAATATTCTGGTCAAAATTTAATAGCCGAATGTAATAATGAATTAAATGACTTGCCTGAAAGCTTAAAAGATGAGAAACAATATGTATATGATTATAATGTTGAAAATGATAATTTAAAACCTACAATCAAGGATTATGTTCATATGACTTTATCTTCAAAAGCACGAAAAAAATCTAAAATTAAACTTAATATAAAATCTGTTAACGAGATCCAAAATAAACATGATGAAATTACAAAAAGCACTAATATTGATGTAAACACTGGCTCAGTAAATGTCCCTAAAGACAGCAGATTTAATACCTTAAGGAATATTTTACCAGATGAATTTGAATGGATTAAAACAAGAAAAAGATTAATATTGGAAACAAAAATACAACATCATTGTGTATGGTCTTATGCATCTTATATAACAAATGATGAAAGTGCTATATATTCATATGTAGATACTGATGGAAGTAAACATGAGGATGGCGTTCCTAGAAGATATACAATTGAGTTCAAGTATGATCCAACTGATAAAAAATATTATATCAAACAGATTCAGGGCAGATTTGACTCAATTAATGCCTCAAACATGACTGAATATATACAACAAATACTAGATAATTATTACAAATTGCATCAATCTAATGTAGCTTAAACTTTTTTTCTGTCATATATCAATTATTAATAATTTTAAAGGAGAAAAATGCTATGAGTAAAACAAGAGAAATTGCATGTGTACATTATATATGTGAAGGAAATTGCGATTTAGGGAAGGAAGGAACTTTTAGAAAGCATTGCCAGATATGTAAGACATACAAAAAGATTCCAGGAGGAAAACCTGCTAGAACTGATAATAGAAGGCAGAAAATGGATAAAATAAATAAAAAGGAAATGAATAAGTGGTAAAGAATAAGTGGTAAAGTTAATTTGCTACTAAAAATTGATCGTATATATATTCAATAACTCCGAAGCTAAAGCTTCATGGTGTGCAGAAAACTGGTTGGATTTTCTAACCAGTTTTTTTATGTAAAAAAAAATCAGATATTATCTGTCATATTTTGTTAAAGAATAGTAAGAAAATACTATATGGGCATTGTCGGATGAGGATAGTTCATTAAATAATAATAATAAGGAGAGAATAATGATAAGCGTAATGAAAAAAATTAAGAAGATAATTTCAGTTACAATATTAACAGTAGGTATTTTATCACTTACCGGATGTGAATTTATGAATAGTAAGGTACAGAGTATGAAAGGAAGTATATCAGGTAATGAATATATAGCATCCTTTTATTCAAACGATGGAGAAAAATTTATGACAATGCACGGAGAACGTATTGATTTAAGTCCTAATACCGTAAAGGAATATGATTATGTAGACGGCGGATATAATAAGGTCCTCTCTTCAGTTGTAACAATAACTATTGATGGTAAGGAAGTTGAAAACTGTGGTAGTACAGCAATCTTTGCAGAAGAAAGATTAAAACCGGATGTAGACTTTACTATGGATAATATAAAGAACATCAACAGCAGTTCAGATGGCAGTGTAAGTGAGAGTACATTTGTAGCCGGTATTGTAAACAAGTATAAGAATATGTTTGGCAAATCAAGAGTTGTAGTAATCCAGTCACAGCTTGGAGACCCTATATGTGCTTATTCAGGAGACAGCGTTTACTATGAAGTGTGTGAAGACCTTCCTAAGACAACTAAGCTGTCTGTAGATGGCAAGGCATTATACATTCATAGAGCCAACTTTCAGATTATAGATACATCATTGCTTAACTAAGAAAGGAGAAAATAAGCATGAGTACAGATTTATACATTGTAATTATTCTAATAATATTTTTTGTAGCAATATTTCTGAGTATATTTATTTCAATACATTTTGAAGATGTATCAATATTTTTAATATTTAGTTTAATTCCTTGTATTGTTGCATCAATAGCAATAATCCCAGTAATGGTTTTTGATGCATTTTCTCACACCCCATTAACATTAACGTCAGCATCACAAATTTTAGTACAGGAAATAAATAAAATAAGTCCAAAGAATAACTCTGATACATTGTTTAATGTTACATATACGGATGCAGAAGATATTAACAGAAAGATAACTGTTAAAGAAATAGTTTATGATTCAGATGTTACTTATATTGAAAAGACAAGAAAAACATTTTTGTTTCTTTATGAAGATAGTTATGTATTACATGAACCACAGGGATTTATAAATAATAATAATTAAAAAAGGAGGAATTTATGAATATAAATTTGTTTATATTTATAGGAATTATATTTTGTTTTATTACAATGTTAAGTCTAATTTACTTTAATGGTATTATAGGAGTATTTTTAACTTTTTTGATTGCATGTTTGATTTATTTGCCAACAATAGCTCTTAATCATGCAAACTCAAATATTATATCACAAATTTCAGTACAAGAAATAAATAATATCGAAGCTAAAAACAACAGTGATACATTTTATAATGTTACATATACGGATACTGATGAAAATAGGAAAAAGGTAACTGTTAAAGAAATAGCTTACGATTCAGATATTACATATATAGAAAAGACAAGAAAAACATATTTATTTCTTTATGAAGATAATTATATATTGCATCAACAACCCTGAAACTAAAGCTTCGTGGTGTGCAAAATTTTATTTTTGACACCACATGTTGATTAGCCTAAGTTCAAAAATATTTGATTTATTTCAAATGAATTTTGAACTACGTTATATAAAAATATATAGGCGCAGTAGATATAATACCTAGTCTGCTGCTCTACGATGTATATTTAAACAGTTCTGTGAGGTAGGAACAGTGATGTGCATATAAAACTTTATATAACATTGGCTAAGGTATTCTACAGCTAGTATAGAGCCGGCTTAAAGCACTAATCTATACACAAAAGAACTTTTAAATTTGTTAAGCAGAAAGGAAAATCGCTTCTCCCCCTGAGGCTTTAATGCAAAGACGCTACTAAATGATAAGGAGTTTCAGCGATAGGTGGACGTTATTATGGGAACAATAGTATTTTTATGTGCAATTTTAGCATGTCTTTCAATAGTGTTTTTTATAGTTGGAATTATAATGCTGCATGACGATTGTAGTTGTTGTAAAGCAGAAATACAGAAAGTTGATGAAGAAAGCTTAAAGCAGAAAGTAAAGAAAGCATATGCAAAGGAAATAAAATATGATTTTATTTGGTTAGGTATATGTCTGATATCTTTTGTAATATTCCTGCCAGGCTATTTAATTCCTACAAGATACTATAAGAATGCAATTAAACCAAGCATAAAGGCTGAATATGGAAATGTATATGAATATGAGTATAGTGCCATGTTTAATGACGGAAGTTTCTTATACAATAATGAAAAATACAGCATAAAGATTATTAAGGACATTGATAATAATAAATATATCAAGATAACAAAGGCTGATGATAATAATGATAGTGATGAAAGTTTGAATTTGCCGTTAAAAAATAAGTAGAAAGGATTATAAGCATGACATTAATTGAGTATGAACAGTTTTTAAAGGATTTTGATATTCATTATAAAGAATCTGATTTTGGAATAGATAATACATTTTCAGAATGTCTTTTAAAACAGACTTCAAAAAGCTGTGTAAATGAATTTTATAATAAGCGTCACGATTTGATAAACCGTATAAATGAAAACGCGGATGATACTGAAAAAATATATCAGTATAGAATTGCAGCATTATTAATATACCACATAAACGAGCATAGAAGCACATTATTAAAAATAGCAGAAGAATCAGATTTAGATTATTCCTCAATAATGAAACTTGGTGATGCTTATAGGGATATGGGAATATCATTTGATTCCTTATATTAAATGCTAGAAAAAATTATGATTAAAAATAAACAGAATAAAAAGAGATTAAGGAGAAAATATTATGAATGTTAATACACTATATGTAATGGTAGCTATTATTGATTTAATTTTATGTCTTACACTGGCTTATATTGGACTCAGTAGAAAAATGAGTACTGCTAAAATTTTTGGCTCATTGGCTTTAGTTACATGTCTTAGCTTATTTATTATTAATGTGCCTGCTGAAAACATTAAGCGTACTGACAATATTGATACATATAATGTTTCTGTGACATCAGTACAGAATATAGAAAGACAAACAAGTGGAGATAAAGTTAAATATACAGATGATTCTGGTAATGAGAATAAAGTTGTAATTAGTGCTACAAAGTATGATTCTGATAAAACATATATAGAAATGAAAAGATATAAATGGTGGTTCTTATACGAAGATAAGAATGTTTTACATATGAAGATATTTAGAAGAATATAGAAAGAGATTAGAGAATAAAAAATATGGATATTTACACTTTTTCTTCAATAGTAGCTGTTATTTTTTTGATAAGTATTGCAATTGTGATATTTCTTTTAAGTGACGACCATGATAAAGCAGCTTTAATAACATTTATTGCCGGCATTATCTTATTAATTTTTACAGTAATAGTTTCAGGCAGAATAAAAAGAGAAAATAACTTTGAAGCCTACACAATTCCGGTAACACATATACAGGAAACGGAAAGAGAAGAATGGGGCGATAAAGTAATAAGAATTACTGATGATACAGACAGGACAGAAGAAGTTGCAATAAATGAGACAAAGTATGATGCAGATACAACTTATATAGAAATGAAGAGATTCAAGTTTCTCTTTATCTATAAAGATAAAAATGTGCTGCATATTAAAGCAAATTAAGGGGGATATATGGAAGAAATAAGAAGGAAGAAAACATTCAGCAGAGTTTTTTATGAAAGCTATAAAAAAGAATTTCATATAGCAGGTATTATTTTAAGTATTATAGCTGCAATTACTATTATTGCTATTAGTGCAGTTATTTTTGTGAAATTAGGGATTTTTAGCGGGATTATTAATTTTTTGTTTGATGATAATAATTTTTCTTTTGCTTTCAAAGTATTTATTACATTTTGGCTAGAAATACTATTATTACTTATTATTCTATTGCTAGTAATACAGCTTATTTGTTTAGTTGTTCTTATATCCCTCATAAGTGGAAGCATTATAAGCGGAATATATAATTTTATATCTAAATGCAAAACAATGAAGCGTTACGCAGATTTACCAATAACATCAGATGAAGTAAGAGCGTTGATTGATAAAGGTATTATAACAACAGATAGAGATTATACTTATTATCTGGTTGACCGGCTTATTTGTAAAGAGATTGATTGTGTATTATTAACTCACGAAGTAATACATAGCGAATATTGTTGGTCATTTACAAATGAAGATATGATTCAGCTTATTAATATATATAGAGAAGTGTTTAATAAGCCTATAATATTGGATGAGGATTACTATTATAAATATAAAATATATTCAGGAACATGCCTTTGCCCTTTTGATTATAAAGGACAAATAGATTATTTAGATGATTATTATTCAGAAGAAGAAACAAAGTTTAGACCGGTTGTATTTACAGATAAGAATACTAAGTATGACACAATAAAAGATGCTTATTATATCTATATTGATAATGAATGAAGGAGAAAATATTATGAATGTTAATATATTTTTAACACTAATGCTTGTTTTGATAGGAATTGTAGAATTTGTGATATCACTGTTATGTATATCAGAAAAAATGCTTTGGTTAATTATATCATTTAGCCTTTTTAGTGTTGTTATCATAAGTTTTATGGCAATATCTGTCAGCCAACTTTATAAAGCTAAGAATATTAATACATATAATATTGAAGTAGTACGAGTACAAGATACAGATAAACAGAATTGGAGTGGCAAAGCAATTAAATATACAGATATTGCAGGCAATGAAAATGAAGCTGTAATTAGTGATACAAAGTATGATACAGATTCAACATATATAGAAATGAAAAGATATAAGTGGTGGTTCTTATATGAAGATAATAACGTATTACATATTAAGTTAAATCAGGAGAAATAAGATATGCCGATAGAAGTCAGTTATATTATTGCATTTGTGATATTTGAATACTTAGCATGTATTTTATGGAATAAGTTTGTTGAAAAACATTATTCTGCAATAGAAAATAAGGAGATTATTATGGAAGATAAAAAATATAGATACAATGTTTATTTAATGGCGGAAGAGTATTCAACAGGATATGTGGAGCTTACTAAAAAGGAAGCTGAAATTGTTAAATATGCAACTAATACATCTAACTGGAAAGATAAAGAAATTGAGCCTTATAGTGGATTTTTTGGTATAGATACAGAGCATCCTGAAGAGATAGAAAAATAAATATTTTAGGAGATTAGTTATGGTAGATATGAATAATATTAAAATTGGAGATAAGTTATGGTTTTCAGATTGGAAAACAAACCGTATTGTATATGGGTTTGTAATGTCTAAGTCTGAGTCAGTAATTTGTTTAGAAGGGGATATGAATGATACAAATGAAAGCTTTAAAGGAACTGAAAGTTTTATAGGAAATCGTAGATGTGAATGGTTTGAAGTTTATACATCAAAAGAAGAATTAATAAATGCTTCAAAAAGCAGTTTTGAAAAAGAAGTAGAAGCATATAAAGCGGAGATTACAGATACAGACAGCTTGTTAGCATTTCCTCTTAAGAATGATTTAACTTCAGATTATGCGGCTGAAACAGCATATAAGGAAAAAGCTATTGAGTTTGGATTTAATATAGAACATGAAGAGAATATAGAGTTAGATTAAAAGGAAAACTGAAATTGTTTAGGAGATTATTATGGAAGAGATTATTAATGAAGAGTATGAAGTGTTCTTGGAAGATATGAATAGAGGGATAACCTTTGATAGATTTCTTATGGTTGATAACTATGAGGATGAATATTCCCACAATGAAATTGCTGAAGCAATGAATATGTTAGCATCCCGTATGAGAAAATGGCTGCATGAAAATAAGCCCGGGAAGTACATCGTATCAGTATCACCTGACTACTGTATATTCGTTATGACTGTTAAGGAAGCACAGATGCGTAATGTAAGTACCTGTACATTACTTAGTATCGTTAAGTAAAGGAGAAATAAAGCATGAGTATAAATATTGAATATAAAATTAAACCATATTTTACAAAAGATACTCTTATGTCATTTTTGTGCAAAGATATTAATTATATAGATGCAGATAAGGCTAAAAGCTATGTAGAAGGATACTTAAGTAAAATTCCCGTTCAGATATTAAATGTGTTTGACAGTGAAAATTGGAAAATAATCATAACTAACGAAGATCTAAAAGAAAAGTTTGGATTTACTTATGATATATACGGAGTAACTGATTATGATACCAAAACAATTTATACATATGCGTCCGAAGATGCAATTCAATATGGGTTAGGCCACGAAATAGGACATTTTGTAGATATGTATATGGGAGATTTATCTCAAACTTTAGAATGGAACAAATTAGTAAAAACAATTAACCCTCAATATACTCCTGCATATTATTTTACTTTAGGAAATAATGAAAATAAAGGACTTGAATATTTTGCAGATAGCTTTTTGCTCTACATAAATGACAAATTGTTATTAACCAAGTGCAGTTTGGAAGTAAGCAAATTTTGGGATAGATTATTCGATTATTTGGATGATATTTTAAAAGTAATTTCAGAAAATACAATTAAAACTAATAATTTCACTTCACTATCTGATTATTGGAGCTTATCAGATTAATTAAATATACAAAATAAATTATAACAGTCTGTATAAAAAACCAGGCTGTTATTTTTATGCAAAAAAATTCATTTTTATTTCTGTCATATTATTTAAAAATAAAAAAGGAGAATATTATGAAAAACAGATTGTATTTTGACACAGAAGAGTATGACAGATTTTTTAATACAGTTGGGCTAAGAGACAACACACCGAATAAGCAGCTTGTAAGGTTTTTTAAGTGGTGTTATGATAATGATTTTTTTAGAAACATAACAGATGATGATATATCAGACTACTACATATATAATTGCTTACCCTGTTTAAAAAATAACGGAATATGCATAAGCGGTTATCCTTGGGCTGATGGATTCCTTATAGGGATTGACCCAAGCAAATGTTATGAAAAAACTAACAGGTGTTCAATACTTATACAGTTTCCGATTACATCCAAGCGTGAAGAGAACAAGCTTTACAGGCTTCTTGATACGATTGTAGATAATAAGCAGAAGCAGGCTAGGGACTGGAAGAAAGCAGCTAAAGAGTTATGGAATGGAGATTATGCAAAGTTTTAAATGCTCAGGAAATTGTCAGCTTACTGGGAGAAATAATAAGAAAGGAAAATTAATTATGAGCAGTCCAATTAATACAACACAGAATAAATGCAATAACAGATATTTAAAGATAACGATACATGATAATGATTTTACAAATTCATTAGAGCAGGTTGCTCATACTTTAAATAGAATATTTTTAACAACAGGCAGATATCCTGAAGAAGATGAGCTTCCGCTATTAAAAGAATATGTGCAGTCATTATGGTTTTCTATAGATAATATTTGGCAGATTATGCGTTGGAATAAGAACTCTGTTGGTTTTTCAGAAAATCCTGAAGGAATTTTTAAACCGGTATTAGAGTTTGTAGAATATGAAGATATTCCTGACTGGGATGATAATTCAAGCGTATATATTCCCATGTTTAATACAAACATTTTACTAAGATAAAAGGAGAAATTTTTATGAGTGATGAATTAAAAGATATTTTAAAAACATCTGACCGTTATAAAAAATTTACATTACCTGATAAGCCTGCATGTTTTAAGGATATGTTTAAGGGTAGAGATTTTGATGCAGTACAGCTACACTCTACCCAGATTATTGATACTGAAGATGGTAAAAAAGACATTGTTGGATTTTACGGTATCTTTAGATGGACTGATGGTAAGATTTATTCTCTTGATGGAGATATTTATTGTGATGATTTCAAAGTAATAGGCTTTGAAGAGTTCCAAAATATACCAATGGGCGTTAATACTGGCATTGATATATTAGTAGGAGATGATTGGTAGGATTCAGTTTTGAATTATGAGTTCGGAGTTTTAGTTTATTGGTTTTTGAATAAAAAAATAAGAATAGGAGATAAAATTAAGTATGATGAAGAAAATAAAAATAAGTAAACATATAAAAACAAAAGCAGAGAAAATATTAGTTATAGGAAGTTACGGAAGTGGAATAGAGAGCAGACTATTAAATCACAATCCGAAGCAGATTAACAGATTTGTCATCTATCAGAGCATAGAAGAAATGAAAAGAGCAGAGGATGATTTCTATAATTATAACTGCATCATAATATTTTCATCTTTATTAATATCAAAAAAATATGATATGGATTATTACAAGGATTTTTTGCTTTATAGAGTTGTTTGTAAAGATAAGTCACTTTGTCCATTAGCTGCTTATATTCCATTAGTTCTTGGCTTAAATAAGGTTATTGTATTTGAAAGAGGCATAGGTGGATATTCAGTATGTGTAGAAGAAAAACTAAAGAGCAAATTTTTAAGTCAGGTAGAAGAGTCAGTCCAGATAAAAGCTAAAGAAACATCTACTGGAAAGATTGTAGACTTAAATCCTAATATAAATGATGCATATTTTGATACACTTATTTGTAATAAGTTTAAGATAGGGGAACTTGTGTTACTTGCAGGGAAACTCCCTAATAAATGGAAATGTACAGATATTTAAAAAAGGAGCTGCTATGAAGATAAGAAGTGAATGGATAGAGATATCCCGTATAAGTAAAAATAGAAAACTTGAAGATATAAAAGTGTTATCATTTGGACATTTTTATGTTGTTAAGTTAAGCAAAAACTATTTTGCTGTATGTGATATAGATTTTAATAAAGAAATCACATCCGGTACTACCTTAGATAATGCTTCAAAGAAAGCTAGACTATTACAGACAGGCTATAAAATAGGCTATGAAGATGCAGATATCTATTAATAAATAGAGGAGAGTGATTGTATGATTTGTCCAAACTGTGATAGAAAAATGAAAGTAAAAAGAGAGACCGGATTCATGCTTGACCTTAGTGGAACAGCAGATTACGACTTATATTATGATTATAATATATATCGTTGTCCTGATTGTAAGATAAAATATAATGAAGACAGAAAAAATGATAAATGGGAAATACCTAAAAAACTACTGCCTACTGAAAAGCAGAAGAATACGATTCTCTTTATCAACAACAGATTAGGAGAAAATTTTGAAAGCTTAACAAAGCGACAATGTTGTGAAATCATTAATCAAAACTTTGATAAAGCTAAAAATACTCCAAAGCCTTCAAATTATGAATATGACTATGATGATATAGATGAATTATATGGAATATCAGAAGAATTTTATTTTTAGGAGAAGAAAAATGGCATATCGAAATTATCATATTATTTATGAAGACGAAAATGATATTAAGCGAACATATTTCACGGTTTCAAAAACAGCACAGGAAGCTGTCAATGAATTAAGAAGACGTAACGAAGAAATCAGGATAATAATAGTCGGGGAAACTAAAAACGACTGGGAATAAATTATAGATGAATTATATAAAATATCAGAAGTAAAATAAGGAGCAAAACTAATTATGAAGAATACAGATAGCAGATATATGTATAAGGCAAAGAGAAAAGATAACAATGAATGGATACATGGATATCTTATTAAACTTAATCAGGAATATATGATTATTTCAGTGGATGCAGATACTCTTGGGAAAAGTGTTTCTATTGAGGAAGATACAATATGCCAGTGTACAGGCATGACAGATAATAATTATAAGCTGATATTTACAAATGATATTGTAGAGTTTCAGCATAGAAAGAATGATAAGAACCCTGACAGATACCTTTTGTGGTGGAATAAGGAAATGAGTGCTATGACAGCAATTGATGCAAATAAGTGTGTATATGATGGACATGATTATACAGGCTTAAATAAATATGATGTCATTCCTCTTATGCTACAAAACCCTTATGGAGATTTTTATGATATCAAAGTAATTGGAAATATTGTTGATAATCCGGAGCTTGTTAAGGTTAAAGAAGATTATTCAAAATCTTTCTTACCAAAAGATGCGGATAGGAAAACAGATAAGAATGACATTGATTTAGAGTTTTAGGAAAGAGGTCTTATATGGTAAATGAAGAACTTATAAATAAGATTAAATATGACGCAGCTATAAATACATTATTTAATAAAGTTAAAAAAGCTAGTATAAATGAAGACCCTGAAACTTATATTTCACTTATGGATTTATTACGCTCAGAGTTAAAAGATTATTCTAAAGAAGATTTTTATGATTCATTATGTTATCTAGCAGATAAAACAAGTAAAACAAAAGATGATTTAGAAAGGAAATAATGTGAATGAATACAAATTTGATTTTACATATTTTATTAGTAATTATTTGTATAAATAATATCAGTACTAAAAAGAATAAATTATCTAAGATTTTATGGACTTTATCAGGATTATGCTTTTCGATTTGCGTTATATTAGACATCATACAGATGATTTAGTATTTTTACATCTATTTTTGATAAGGAGATTGTAACAACTATGAAGGGTATGAAGAAAATTTTATACAACACGGCATTAATAGTTACATTAGCTTTCATTCTACCCGGCTGTGCAAAGTGTATAAGTACAGAAACATCAACTGTGCAGGTTAAAGTGATAAATAAATATTATACACCAGAGTATTCCATATCACGTTATGATTTGAACCTAGAAACAATTGTAATAGATAGAAACCCTGCTGTTTATAGAATTGATGTTGAGTATAATGGTGCAGAATTTAGTTTTTATGGTCAGCCTACATATAAGAAATATTCAAATAGGGTTGGAGAATATGTAAATGCAACAATTCAAATTAAGAAATATGATAATGATACTGCAAAATATAAGATAACAGGACTTGAGTAAAGGAAGGAATTACTGATGAAAAGAAAATTTTTAGTTATTATATGCGGATTAATATTATGTTTTGGATGCGTAGGATGTAATATTTTTGATAATACAAACGAAGGAAGTAAAGATTATAATATACATTCTAAATTGATATCTATAGAAGGGGAAAGTGATTTATATTATTATTCCACAACACATATAGTTTATGTAGTCTTTAATGAACGTGACGGTTATGCCGGATATGGTTATATGTCACCATATTATTCAAAAAATGGTAAGTTATGTACATATGACACAGAAAAGAAAATAATTATTGAAATAGAATAATACAGTAAACAAAGTTAAAATGGAGTAGGAATGAGAAAAAATACAATTTATGATACACTGCAAGCTAAAAAAGCAGCATTTGATGGATATAAAGTGTCTATTATGGATTATGAGGGAGCAGAGTATAAAAAACTGGTAGAAGGTTCATCAACAACCGGACAAACTCCATACATAGATGTAATTAAGATTAAAGAGAAGAATTGAAATAGAATAAAGCTTGAAAACAATTTCAGAATAAAAAAAACAAATTGAACAAATGGAGGAATGATTATGTGTAAAGTATTGATAAAGAATCCAAATAAAAATGTGGATTTTATTATTTACAACCATTTATTTTCCCAAGACCCATCATATACTTTTACGGTTGGACAATTAGTTTTAGAATTACGCAGGTATAAATTGGATATATCTACTGAATATGTCGAAAAAGAGGTAGATAGTTTTATTAAATCTGGGTTGATTAATCAGAAGTTTAGATGCTATTCGGTATGCGGACGATAGTACATTAATGGCTCTATTTTAGCTCAAATAACTTTAGATGAGGTACACAAGACGTATAAATGAGGTGGAATTATGATTTATAAAGAAGAAGTTAAAGATTTATTTACTGTTCTGGAAGATTATTATTTAGCACACTGTATCAGTGCTGATTTTGGAATGGGTAAGGGGATTGTCGTTGAGTTTAATAAAAGATTTGACATGAAAAGAAAGTTACAATTAAAGTACCCGGATTATATTAATCAGTACACTCATAAAAGAATTGGTGGAGATTGTCTATTAGAAGATAGAATATTGAATCTTATAACAAAAGAGAGATATTTCCACAAACCAACAATAATTACAATGAGGCTTGCACTTGAAAAGATGAAGCAGATTTGTTTAGAGAATAATATCAAGAAGATTGCAATGCCTGTAATTGGCTGTGGTTTGGATAGACTAAACTGGGCGGATGTTTTAGAGCAGATAAAAAGTGTTTTTACAGACACAGATGTTGAGATTTTAGTATGTAAGAGGTAATAATATGGCTATTTATATAACAGGAGACATACATGGAAATCCTGTAAGATTAGGAGTAAACAGCTTCTATGAGCAGAAGGAGTTCGATAAGGATAATAAAGATGAAAATATAGTAATAATCTTAGGAGATTCCGGACTTGTATGGAATAAAGACGGCGAAGATAAGAATGAAAAATACTGGCTTGACTGGTTAGAAAGTAAACCTTTTACAACAGTATTTGTAGACGGTAATCACGAGAATTTCAAACGATTATATACATATCCAATAAAGAAATGGCATGGTGGAAAGGTACATGAAATAAAACCAAATGTATTACATCTTATGCGTGGAGAAATATTTGATATTGAAGATTTAAGTTTATTTGCTTTTGGTGGTGCAAGCAGCCATGATATACAGGACGGTATATTGGAATTAGATAATTGGAGAGAAAAAGCTAAGGAACTGGATAAGCGTGGTAAATATATGTACCGTGTAAAGGATTTGTCATGGTGGGAAGAAGAACTTCCGACAGAAGAAGAAATGCAGCATGGGTTAGAGGCATTGAAAAGACATGATAATAAGGTTGATTTCCTGCTTACTCATAGCCCATCCACATCAGAACTTATATTAATGGGTGGTAAAGGCTTATATGAGCCGGATATATTAACAGACTATCTTGAAAAGATAAAGGCTGTATGTGATTACAAGAAGCATCTCTTTGGCCATATGCATGTAAATAGAGCTATTAATGAAAAGGATATATGCCTCTATGAACAGATCATTAGAATCAATTAAATAATATTAAAAATAATAGAATACAATATGAATTTGCTAAATGATTTTAGTTTATTCATATTGTATTTTTTTTGTTAAATAGGAAAATGCATAAATACCTTACTTATATTTGTAGAAGAACAAAAGATTATTTTTTAAGTCCAGCCATTAAATTATTTTCTCAAAAAATAATATAAAAATATTAATATTTTCGGTCAATCCTTATTTTTTTGTCCAGCGAATAATAGGAGAATAAAAAATAAAAAATCTTACGCCCATTTAATGATTTCTTGTCCAAGGGATAGTAGGAAGGATAACTTAGTATTTTGTTCTTCTAAAAATAATTTAAAAGTGAGGTAGACACTATGAGAGAATTTTTCAAAACCAAGAAAGACATTGAGGAAAGAATCAGAAATAATGTAAGGAACATAGCATTCTATGCTGATAATTTAACAAAAAAAGATTGTATACTTGTAGATTCATTTTTGAAATCTGCAGAAAAAAAATATGATATTAATTACCATATTTGTGAAGTTAAGAATATCTTACATGATAACACAAACTTTTATAAGCCTTATGTCCCAAAAAATAATTGGGCCGGTTGGGTATCTGTGGAACTTACCAATATATTATTGTGTGACGAAGTATGGATCTTTGATAATGGATATGACAATTATAAGTTAAATGGTAGATTAGATAATGTCCTTAAATCACTTGAAAAGCCTGTAAAATTTCTGGCTAAAACATCAGACAGTAAAACTTGGGATTTTTATAAAGGCCGTGATATGGTCCGTAATGCAAATGATGAACTTCAGGAAGATTATTATTATATAGTTGAAGAGTATGATTTTGTTCCAGACAATGAAAGACAAAACTCTAATAATCAGTTGCGTCCTATTTCAAAAACTGCATTATCAGAAAAAGAATATGAGTTAGCATTTAGTGCATTAGAGCTTACACAATTTATGGGGAAATTATCAATAAAGGCTTCAGTTCGTAATGATAATGAGTTATTGAATAAAATAAATCCATTTTTAAAGACCGGAAATGAAATTTTAATGGATATTCTTTCATGTAATTCGTGCGATGAAGAAACACTAAATTTATGCCAGGCGAAACTTGATTTTGCTGCACCGGATGTTGAGAAATTGATTAATGATTATGATTTGTAGGAGTCAGTAGTGTTAAGTAATACTCTGGAACTTTCACGGGAAGTATTAATAAATACATTCGAACTAATTTTCTGTCATATTTACAACATCAAATAACATAAAGGAGAATTATTATTATGGAAAATCACTTTATTAAAAGCGCTATTAAATTATATAACAAAACAGCAGAAGTCATTCATATGACACCAGTAGATTTCTCTGAGATATCAACAGATAATTGTCGGATGCTATGGCTTAATGCAGGATTCAAGTCTAAATGTTCTCAATATGGAAATATGCTTGGCGGTTTCTTATATGCACCTACAGGTAAAATATATAGCTTCAGATTTCATATTCATGAGCCTGGGCAAAAGATTGCCAGTCTATCAAATCGTATGACAAGTATTGAAGAAATCTGCGAAGAGATTATTGATCTTCCAGATGGCCCGTTTACAGATATTAAATGCAGACCAACAACTTTTGGACATAAAGCTTTCTGGCTGTATACTTCAATAGATGCATTGGAAAATCCAGAGGATAAAGATTTAAGGCAGCTAATGCAAAGTATTACTGCTTATAGCCGTAAAATGCAGTTCTGCCAGGAATTAAGAAAAACTGATAAAAAGTATTTGAAGTATAAGGCTGATGAACAAAATAAAATTAATGGGGATTTAAGGAGATAAAGAATTATTAATTAGTTAAGACTGGTTACTTAAATGTAGCCAGTTTTTTTTATTTGAAAATACATTTTCAGTCTGTCATATAAATAATAAAGAATCATACAAGGAGAAGAATATATGTTATGAAAAAATAGCAAGAAAACTCCATCCGACTAATGTCGGTTGTGAGATGAATTGCTCTGATTTTTTTAAAATTTAATTAATAAGGAAAGGAGACAAATTGGTATGTATCGAACAAGACAATACCATATTCGAAAAGGCCATAAAATGTATTATTACTGCGCTAATATTTGTAAGAAATCAACATATCTGTATAATAGGGCGAATTACATATTAAGACAATATGCTACTGCTGTAAGAGATTTTGAAAACCTAAAACCATTAACTGCTAATCAAATGGAAATATATAAAAATGTGAGATCAACTACAGACAATACTAAGCATGAACCTAAAAATAAATGGCTTACATATGGTATTTTGGATTTTTATTTAAAACAGACTAAAGACATCAATTACTACAGTATGTATTCGCAGTCAAATCAACAAATATTAAAGCTTCTGCTCAGAAACTACAAGGCATTCTTCAATTCTTTGAAAGCATATAAAGTAAACAAAGATGTGTTTACAGGAAGACCTAAAATGCCAGGATATAAAAAAGAAGGAAGCTATACAACAGCAATTCTTACGAATCAAATATGTAAGATAGTTGACGGCAGATATTTAAAAGTGCCGGGCTATAAATATAAACTTAATCTTGGAGAAATAGGACAAAATACTTTTCTTAAAGAAGTAAGAATTAAGCATTCTGCGGATGTATTTATTGTTGATGTTGTGTTAGAAACAGATACGCCTGCTGCAGTATATAAGGTTCATCCTGAATTATCAGATGAACAGTTAGCAAAGAAATTTAAAACTTGTACTAATTCTCATAAATACAAAGTAATAGGAATAGATTCCGGACTTAATAATTTTTGTGCCGTCACAAATAACTTCGGTGATAGACCATTTCTTATTAATGGCCGGACCATTAAATCTGTAAACAATTATTACAATAAAAGGCTCGCAAAATTAAAAAGCCAGGCAACACTTTGTAATAATAAAGAATACACCAGGAGAATTAACAGGCTTACTTATAAAAGAAACTACATGATTAAAGACAAACTTCATAAGATCAGCAAGTACATAGCTGAATATGCAAAGAATAATAATGTTGATGTAGTAATACTGGGACATAATATTTTTCAGAAGCAAAACATTAATACCGGAGCTGCTAATAATCAATCAATAGTGCAAATACCATATTGTGTATTTGCAGGTATGCTTCAGTATAAATTAGAAGCCTATGGAATAAGACTTGTGCTTACAGAAGAAAGTTATACATCTAAAGCAGATTTTAAAGCAGAAGATAAACTTCCAGTATTTAATGCAAACTCAGCTAAAAGTTATACATTCTCAGGCAAAAGAATAAAAAGAGGATTATACAGATACAATGACGGAAGCATAGGAAATGCAGACATAAATGGAGCAGCAAATATAATAAGAAAAGTATTCCCAAACATAAAAGGATGGGATAAAGGGGTAGTGGACATCCCATATGCTGTAACGGTTGCGTAAAGCAATTGTTACAGGGTTACTTACATGTTGAAAAACATGTAACATAGAAACTCCATCCGACTAATGTCGGTTGTGAGTAGTTCATGAACCAATATTATTTGATTATAAGGATATTGTAAGAAAATATGGTTATGATTTAGAATTTAAAGCTAAACGAGGTATGTCATTAAATACATTAAATGCAAATGCCGGATTTGGAAATTCTAATATTGTTGTAAGCCCAGAATGGGCTGTTCAATTAATACTTATTGGATCAGACAATGTTAAAAATGCCTTTAAAGATACATTGGGACACGAATTAACACATAAAGAGAACGATATAATGATATTTAGATATGGCTTATCTGCTGTTTCTTTTGTAGCCCATGTTAACGAAGTTCATGCTGATTTTGGAGGTGTAGAAAAGTTATTAGACAGTAGTCGGAATAAAGCTTTAAATGCTATGTATTTTAAATATAATTTTAAAATGCAAAACAATAATACCGATATTCATACAATGTCGCATCCTTCTTGGAAACAAAGAATCAATTATATTCAAAAATATAATTTCGATAATGAATTAATAGAACAAATTGCTGCAGATGTTAATTATAAGAATTCTAATGTAATTAAAAAGGTTTGTATGCATTATAATAAACCTATTATTTTAAAGTAATATTAATTTTCTGTTATATTTTTTGTATTAAAATATTAAAGGAAAATACATATGTTCAGTATAATTTCATTAATACTATTAGTTTTAGTACAGATCATATTATGGAATAATTCTAAGAAATAAGTCATTCTAGCATAATTGGTATATTAATTGGTATTTATATCATAATAATATGCAAGATGTAATTAGAAGTTCAGGGAGTAAAATCCCAATGTCATTAAGTTAAGCGATTTTTAACCAAAAAGTAACCCTCTCTAATCTCTGTAAAAGAGAAAAGGGAGGGGTGTTTTTATTATTGCATGTTATCTATCAAACCTGTTGTATTGTATTGGCTTAAAAACATATCAAAGTAAGCATCATAAGTTTTAGGCAATGAATATGCGTTAATGTCACTACTTATCGGATTTGATATGTCTGGCACACCGGTTTCATCATAGCACCTGTAAGTATATCCAACATAAACGAGCTGGATACCTGTTGTTAAATCCGTTTCATATGAAATTTCGTATGTGTACACGAGAATATTTTTATCTTCATACTGACCAACGGAAATATTATACAGCCTATGGCTTAATTCGGTACTCCATTGTCAGGGACGGAAGCTCCGCCACCAGATGCCATATAAAAGAGATAATAGTTATTGTCTGCAATTGATGTGTCTTTTAGTAAGCGATTGTAGGAATCAGCTTCGTAATTGGCTCGTAATGATTGTGGTATATCTTCATACGTTTGATAATTCATTGCTTCATAACTCTCGTTGTCATTCCCTGATGAAAGAACAAAATTGCACTTATCCATCAAGACTTCGTTACAGATTTTAGAATCAATAATTTCTGTCGTAAGATTAGCGGAAGTCATGCATCTGTTTATATCTTCTTCAATAGAACTCATTGCAATAGTCCTGTAGGTTAAAGAATTATCTTCATTTCGTGCCAGACTTCTGAACTCGCAAACGATATAAGCATCACAATCATTATATAACCCGTACATTAGGACAGATAGTAAATATTCGTTTTCATAAGAAGATTCATTTTGCATGAATACTGCCACGGGTTCCATGTTCATCAATGTATATTTTTTACTAATTTCAGCTTTAGCGTTACCGATTAAACCGTTTAGTTCATCATTATTCATTTCTGAAATAGTATGAATTTGAGCTGCATCGTGCAATTCTTTTTCTATCATAGCTTGAGCTTCTTTTGCTTCCTTTTCAAATATTTTTCCCGGAAACAATGATAACACCACAATGAGTAGGAATGCCAGTTTCAAAGGCAACGTCTTTCTGTGTTTAATTGAGAATACGACACCTAGAACAATAGCTACTAGAAAAACTACAACAAACAGTAAGCCGAATGTCTCATGCGTCACTAATGCTGTAAAACCAGTAAATAAAAATACGACAAATAAATATGCAATAATAATAGAAATTAAAATCCTCAAAAGTATGTAATACACAATATATTTTCCTTTCTATGCAAAGATTTGAAGATAGTCACATAGAACGGGACAAATCATTATGCTTGCTCGATTTAATATATTATTCTATCCGCCTCGATTTGAGCATCATCATAGGCTTCTTGCTCCGATGCAAAACATCCAAAATCGTGATAGCATTTAAAAGTTTCTCCCGATGCGTCATTTTTTGCTATATACGCCATTGGGTATTGACAAACCCAATCAACAACGGTACACTTTTCTGCCTGTTTTGTATTTCTATTGGCATAATAAAAAGTTTCTCCTTTTTCAAACAATGGTTTTATTCCTTTTAGCACATTTAATGTATCTGACATATTTTATCTTTCCTCCTTATTTTTCAATAGTTGTTCTGGATTCTGTTTCATAGCATCCATATACATCCGAAAAGCTCTTTCAGCAGCTACCGTCTTAGTTTGTCCAAGGCTTTCACAGAACTGCTCAAATTCCTCGTGCAATGCTCTGTCGAGATATAAGTTTAAATATCGCCCGTCTTTCTTTGGTCTAGGCATTTTTATCACCCACTTTCTCAGCACAAGAATTATTATTTATCAAGTTTTTATTTATTAATGTATTCAAACCTCTTTTATTAATCTCTTTTAAAAGAAAGTTTTTGACACTTGAGAGTTCCAATACATACATTTCATCATAATTGCCTAAACTTCGTCTCGTATTTCCTTCATCCTCAATTACTGCGTCCATTTTGTTGTATAAAGACACAATATCTTCGTTTGATAAGTCATTGATAGGGGAATATTTCTCTCGAAACATTTCAAAGGGATTTCGTAAATATCTCAAAACTTTGCTTTCTGTTTCAGTTAATAACATATAAACCTCCTTGAATAATTTTTGATGTGGCGGGGGAGGATTTGAACCTCCGACAACACCTGCATGGTTCCTTCCACGCTTTTACGATGCCATACAGGAGTGCTACTTCCAGACTAAGCTACCGCCACATATACTGTATTTGTTAATATTATTATAACGCATAATTCGATATTATTCAACTCTTAAAAATAATAAAAAATCAGTCCTTTCAGACTGACGAATAATGTGTTATTTGGTTGATTTATGCGTTATAAAGATGTATAATAATTATGTATAACTATAGACTAAGAGCACCAGCTCCTCCGACCAAAGAATTGCTGATGCTCCTTTAACTCAACGATACTTACGTATCAATTCGTTATGTATTTACAAGGATTATTCTAATACAGGGAAGTCTCTCTGTCAAGATGTTTCAGACCATCTGCATATCAAAATCGCTCGTAAAGAGTCGACATGTCGATATTTTTCCTAAACATAACCGAATAAAACGTAAGACTATCTGTTGTTCCAGAAGGCAGGTGATGTTTTATGTCCTCTGATATACAACCATACATATTAGATGAATTAGATGCTGTTATCGACCAGACAGTAGCTGATATTGGTTTGTATACCAAAAATCCAAGTGATTTTACCAGAAACCGTAAGCTGAATGCTACGACTACGATAAAAGTCACTCTCAACATGCAGGGCAATTCTTTGAATGCGGAATTACTGGATGCGTTTCCTAATTTGGATGAACGTATGACTGCATCCGCCTATGAACAGGCAAAAGGCAAATTGAAACCTGAAATCTTTGAGCATATCTTAAAAGAATACAACAAGGCCATGCGTAAGCCTAAATTATTGGATGGTAAGTACAGAGTATTTGCTATAGATGGCTCGGATTTTACAACCCCGTACAATGTAAAATCAGATTTTGTGATGAACGTTCCAAATGGACGACCTCGAACGACTCTTATCTTAATGACATTGAGTAAAATCCTTGGGCTTTTTATTTTTAATATGGATACACCAGATAATCATATTGCTAATCATATCATCCTACTGTATAATTATTATATACAGTAGTTTTTTTATGTAAAAATTTATCGTTAAACTTCTGTCATATTATATGTGAACACAAGATATAGTTTCCAAACACTAGCTGTAGGGGGTTATATGAATGTGTGTAAAATAAATTGATTATTAGAGTGCTAGGCGGTTAAGCTTCTAACATATAAGTTTAATTTAGCTGCACGAAAAGAAAGTGTGAATGATATGTTTAATAAGAGTAAGGTTAGAAAGGTAAATGATTTACTTGATGTAGCAGAGAATTGTTTAAATAATAAGGATAGAGAGAATGCCAGAAAAGCTATGGAGGAGTCATATAATCTGATTAAGAAGATCTCAGGATATGACAAGACAAAGCTTTCAGTAAGATGGATGGAAATAGCAGAGAAGTCAGACAATTTAGCCGAAGAAATAGCTAATGCAGGACTTACAGAGGAACAGATTGCTAAGAAAAAAGCAGATGAAAAGGTAAGAAAAGATAAGAATCTTAAAGAGTATAACGAAAATAAGAAATTGATTGATGACAACCCATTATATACTAAGTGGGCTGATTATTTTTGGGAACATAGACTGGAAAATGATGAGGTACTTCAGCAGAAGTTTGTGCCTCTTTCAATAGAAGATTTCAAAACAATGAGATATGATGACGAACATGAGGAATTTGACGAATCAAAATGCCCTAGAGAATTTGCAAAATATCTAACAGAAAAATTATGGATTAATGAGTCATTAGGCTGTTTAAAGTATGGTGTAGATAAGTATTTGTATTTTGAATTGCTATGTAAACATGCATTAGTAAGAGAATTTAGTAGATTTTTTACAGACTTTAAACTTGATAGAATTTATTTTGATTTTATTGAAAAGAAAAGTAAAATTAATGTAAATAAAAATATTATAATTGTAACAGAAGATAAAAATAAAAATATAGAATATTCTCTTAAAGAGTATCCATGTTGCATATCTCAAGAAATAATTAATAATTCATCATATATAGGTAAATTTGTAGCATATTTATGGCAGGAGTTATGTGACACTGATATTACTAATCCTGATTTAAGCAAATTTAAAAATCGATTAAATGCTCTTGGAAAAGTTGATGAAATTGGCATGGAGGTTTTCCATAATAAATTAAAAGTCAATAATGCTTATTTATTTGCAACCAAATATTTTGAATTTGTAGAAAAAAATCCAAGGAAATAATGATATGTTTAATAAGAATAAGGTTAGAAAGGTAAATGATTTACTTGATGTAGCAGAGAATTGTTTAAATAATAAGGATAGAGAGAATGCCAGAAAAGCTATGGAGGAATCATATAATCTAACTTTAATGTACTATGGTATGATGATAAGCATGGTGATAATGATCAGTGTGTATGTCATTCTTATCTTAAACATACATAATTTTATTTTAACATTAAATTTATTTTTCTGTCATATATAAAATGTTCTTAAGATTAAAGGAGATTGAAACTTAAAAACATTTCTTGACAAAAGAGTTCAATACATTTAAACTTAAGTTAAGAAAAGGACATATCCTTAGATTGGATATGCCGCATTATTAGGGAAAAGCAACCTCAGGCCGGCAAGCATAAAGAGGTTGCTTTTTGTATTTCTACAATAAGTTTGCAAGGAAACCTGCCACTGTAATTGTACAGCTCAATACGTTGAGCACTGTATACATTACATGGAAGATATTTTCCCATTTGTACATACAAACGAACTCCCATCTTTAGTCTATTCATAGGCCTTCACTCCTTTCGATGCATTACTTATGAATGAAAAATATCAGTAATGCGCCCAAGAAGCAGCACATCAAATTCTAAGGAAATGTCCTCAAATATTGTATCAAAAATATATAAATATGTATATAGATTATTTTAAATTGATTGCATTTTTGTAGTCAGTTTTTTCTGTCATATATTAAAATGAAATGTAAAAATGGTTATGTATATATAATTATCAACTATTTTCTACTAAAAGTAGTGTTTTTTATGTTTAACTATTTGTAAATAATAAGAAAGGGGAAATTAAAGTGAGTAACTTAGCGTATGTTACCTTATTAATCGAATCAAATAATGAGGATGATTTTAAATCGAAATCAAATGATATTTTTGAGGATACTACATGGAGTCAACTTAATAAATTATTAGAGCCATCATATACAATTAGAGGCACAATTAGTAAAACAGCAATTCATTATGATAAGGTTTCTCAAAACAAAAAAGTGAAACTTACAAAAAAAGCATATCAAGAACATATTTCAGAATTGGAACAATATGATTTTTAAAATGTCTATGCACTCGTAAAATTAATTTACGGGTGCATATTTTTATATTAATTTGTTTTCAAAGGAACAATTTGTTTACCACAAGTAACTTCTGCATGATTAAAATTCCATTCTGCATAAATTAGAATAGGCTGTTTATAGTTATATAGTTTATTTTTGTATTCTTTATATAATTCTTCTGAACCAAAATGAACGTCAACCATAAAAGCATTCCCATTATAAGGAAATTTGAATTTAATTTTATGAGTCTGATTGTCATAACTATGATATAAACATTCAACTAACTTTACTCCATTTATATACTTAGTATATAAATATGATGTTTTTCGAGCTGCAAATATATTTTTTATTTTTACCCCATTAATTTCATCATTATTATTATTCATTAAACAAACAGCAAATAATTGACGAACTGTATGAATATATAATATTTCATTATTAGTTGTTTTAGTTATTTTTGGATAAGTAGATTTCCCAGTTATATTATTTGATTTTTCATCTTTAGAATTTTTGATAATATTTAATAGTCCATTAGGAGAAAAATCTGACGTGTCATAATCCTTTTTATATCCTGATTCTTTTAATTTTATATCATTCCAACATCCGCTTATGTGATTACTACTTGGTCTTTTTACAAAATGTGCCTTTACTTTATTTGAATTTAAAGCAGAAATAGTAAATTCGCAATTACAAACAGGATTTTGACAATAGAAAATATTATTTTGTTCATTTGGCTGAACATCTTCTGCTCTTTTTTCATGAATATGTTCTTTTTCATTATATGCTACAAAAGACATCCTAATCTCCCTTCAATTTAAATAATATTAATATTTTAATTTATGTATCATTATACGCTAAACTATGATTAAATTCCAGTTTTAAATCATTGCATTTTTGTAATCAGTTCTTTTTATTTTTCCGTCATATTAATTTTGTAACATGAAACTAACAGAGGTTTAAGTTAGTGTTTAAACACAGAAAGGATTTTTATTATGGCGAACTTCAAGAATTACAATTCAGCTATACAGTCTAGGCTTGAACAGGCAATGGAGCAGTACAAGGCTGCAGAAAGTTTACTTCATGACCTGGAAGCAAACAGAGAAGCCGCAGACACAGTAATTGAATTGCATGACTCAGCAATTAAAGGCGTAAAGAAAGAAATGCTTCGGCTTGAGAAGCAAATGGCAAAGGATTCACTTAAACAAATTAATAATCTTGAAAAAGCAGGAGTTAGATTGGTTAATTCTGATTACCTTGCAGGATCATATGTAACAATGTTGGTTGAAAAGCCAGAATTTCAAAAAAACTATGAAATTACTCCCGATAACCTTCATTCAATATCTAACGAAAAGCTATTCAATGCCCTTGAGCAGTACAGAAAAGAGAACTTATCTCCAATCAAGACTTCTCTTGACAAAGCGATTGATGCAGGACATCAGGTAACTGAAACTTCAAAGGAAGTAATGAATACACTTAAACAGGACGGAATTGATCTTAAGGATGCAGCAGTAGCAGCCGGAATTGATGCTAAGTTAGCAGCTAATGAAGCCAGATTAGGCTTTATGCGCAAAACGAAAGATTTAACACAGGGAATTAAACATCAGTTTGACAGATTAAATGAATGGAGAAAGGATCACGGACTTACATTCCATGACATTAACGAAGCACTTAAGGCAGACAGACAGGAATACAAAGAAAACTTTGCTGAAAAGTGGGATGGTATTAAGGACAGCTTTAATAATACAGTAGAAAAAGTACATGATTCTATTCAGGAATTCAATGATTATCAGGCAGTGCAGCAGATGGAAGCTGAACGTCAGATGAATATGAGATTGCTTTCAATTGAAGGTACAAAAGCTGTTCAGTGTGAGGAACAAATTCATAAACTTGCTTTAAGAAGAGAAAAGATTATTAATACAGTAAACAAAGCAATTACATTTGGAAATAAGACGGCAAATAAGGTAAGAGAAACATTAGGTTATGATACAAAAGAACCAAACATAGCTGATGCTTCTAAAGCTAAAATGTTTGATAAGAGAATTATTGAACTTGAAAAAAACAGAGTAAAGGCATTAACAGAGCAGGCTAAGTATATTGCACAAAATATTCAGATTACAAATCAGGAAAAGGAATATTCGCAGAAAGCAGTTGAAAAAGCAAGAAATCAGTCATTTAGGGATAACAAAAACCAAGTTTTAGGGCATGTTGGCAAAGTGACAATTACAAAGAACCCATTTCATCCTATACAGAATTTCAAAAATGAGCGTGAAGTTGACAAAGCTGGAAATTTATTGCGCAGATCAGAAGATCGTAATCTAAACTTTAAAAATTATGCAAAAGATGTTGTCTTTTCAGAATTTATTAAATCAGATAAAAACCATCTTGATAATAAGACTGTTGCCAAGACAACAACTCCTGTAACACAGACATTATATAACATTGATCAGATGATACAGGAACAGGGAGCAAAGGAATGGATTATAGATGTATCTACAGATAAAGATAAGAATCTTGACCTTGATAAGGCTCTTGCATTAGCAGTTGCATATAAAGCAGGAATGGAAGTTAATTACTTAAAGGACCAGGATGCAGATACAATTAATGTTTCTACGAATGATTTCTTAGAAAAACAGAGTCAATTAAAAGAAGCAGATGAAATAAATGCTTATAAGTATCTTGCTGTTTTAGATTCAAATGAAGAAAGAGCTGTTGATGAAATAGTCAAAGACATAACTAAGAAAGAAGACAAAGAAGTAATTGAAGCAATTAAAACAGATGTATTTATGGATAAAGAAGGTAAGGAAAAGAATTTATACCTTGTTGAAATTCCTGCTAAAGAAAATGAAACTATTTTAAAGTCAATGCTTGAACAGAATTTAATGCCTGAAGATGAAAGAGATAATGAATTTTTAGATATGATTATGCCAAGCAAGAACCCTACATATGCAAACATTGATAACTCAAGTGTAGGATTCAAGGTATTTAGCAGGCCGTCTGATGCAATTAAATATGTTGATGCAGTTAAGAGAAACACTGGAATGGAATTAAAGGCATTTGGTAATACAGAACAGGCAAAGACTTGGTTAATTAATACAGCCAAGGATGCTAAATATCAGGATATTAATGAGAAGGCTGTTAAGCAGGAAACAGCAAAAGTAGAAGTAAATAAAATAGATAAGACTCTTAAAATTAAAAATGATGATGAAATGGAATTATAATTGATAAATTATAATGTAGCCCAGGGAATAATTTCCTTGGGCTATTTGTATTTAAGAAACACCGTAAAATACTTTTAATTTACCATATTTTAACAATATATAAGAAAAAGTTGTTATATTTTATTTTTCTATCATATTATTATCAAATATTATTAAGGAAAGACATACATTATGTCAAATTTAAAAAGAATTTTTATATTAAATGTATTTTTTATTTTATTAATTGCTGCTACAGGATGTAATACTGTTGATACAACAGTTACAGAGCAGATTGTACAGGTGCAGATAATAGATACTTATTACAAGGCACCATATAATACAATAATAGAATCTGTTCCACAAAGACATGCTGCTGTATACAGAGTAACCGTTGAATATAATGGTAAAGAATATGATATAACAGGCATGGATGCTTACAACAAGTGCTCTGAAAAAATCGGAGAGACTGTTGAGGCAACAGCTAAAAAAATAACAAATGGAACTTATGAAATAATAAATATTAAATAAGTTCAAGCAAAACCGGTGCATATGCACCGGTTGTTATTTTTCTGTCATATAAATAATAACTATATTTTTAAAGGAGAAATTGTATGGTAGATAACATAATAGGCCGTAGATATCAATTGACAAGAAACGAAAATGAACTTCTTGAAATCGAAAAAGATTTAGCTGAGTATTTGAATGTTCCTTATGTAAAATGCAGTTATGATTGTGTAAATAGCCATAAACATAAAGACAAACATGAAATTGAATATCGAAAGAAAGAAGCAAGAACAACAGGATTATGGGATATGTGTGATTTCATAATTAACTACGAAAAATATAAAATAAAAGAAGATTACGATGCAAGTGAAGGTGGTTATGATGGAGAAGTATATGAGTTACAGTATCTTAAAGGTAACGGAAGCTACATTGTAATTACTGGATGCGCAGAGTAAATGCGTGTTTCTTTGGATTGGAAAGGAAGGTAAGTGTATGATTCAAAAAGAGAAGATACCTGGTTATTCGGTAATTGCATATGATAAAGATAATGATGTATTTATTTGTTATGGCAAATATATAGAAGAATCTGATGCTATGAAAAAAGCGAGAGAATTGAAAAAAATATTTGATAAAGGAGAACTTAAAAGAACTTGTTCTGATGGAACAGAAGAACCTATGGATTGGCTTGAGGTTTATTGGAATTGGAACGAAGATGATGAGCGAATAATTTGGGGTACATATAATGACTAAATTCGCATTTCTTTAGAAGGAAGGAGAGATATTATGTGGACACCATGTGATGAACCAGTAGAAGAATATAACGAAGAAACAGGAAAAATGGAAATACATTATCATTGTCCATTTGCAGATACTTATACAGGATATGAAAATGAGATGTGTAGAAATTGTTGTGGACTCGGAGTAGATGAATGATTTGAAATTAAGATTTCTTGATATCGATAATCCAAAAATAAAGATTTGTGGTGTAATTTTTTATCAAATAATATAAAGGAGAATAACGATATGACTGTTAAACAATGTATTAAAAAAAATGGATATCAATCTGAAGTAAAAAGCATAAAACTATTTTCATCTGTTGATATAAGTTTTGTTAATTCTGAAGGAATAGATGATGAAACTCAGTTTGACGTAATAAATGTTCTTACAAGAAGTGGTATAGAAGAATTAAGTGAATTATTTGACACCTTCTGTAAGGAAAACGGATTCAAAAATAATACTGTGTATGCACTTACAATTGTAAAATCGGCTTCTTCATTAGAAGATTTATAAAAGTATTACATAAGAGCTATTCAGGTAATCCTGATAGCTCTTTTTTTCTGTCATATATTTCATATCAAAATTTTAAAGGAGAAACAATATGAAAAATATGAAATTATCAGATATATTTAAGCGGAAATTTCTAAATATTATAAAGGATACAAACGGAGATTTCTATATAAAAGGCAAAATGTGTTTTCTTTATGATAATCTAAAAGATTGGACATATGCAGGTAATAATTTGCGTAGCGTTATAGATGCAATTAATGATACTGTGGTTAAACCAGAAATAGAAGATATACTTTACATAAATATGCCTGATGGAATAATTAAAATGATAATTAAAGATAGAGGAATCCCTAAAACGGTAGAAGAAGCTGTGAATTTTCTTGAAACTGCTAAGAAATATGCTGGAAATTTAGCAAATAAATTAAATCTGTATGGAAATGTAGAAGATGCATTAAGTCTATTAAGAGCATTTGCTGACCCAGAAAAGTATGTAGAAGATGATATTAAACCAGAGTTTATAACTAAAGATAAATATGTGAGACACCCTGATTTTAGATTTAATTTTACGGATATAGGACAGGGTGTTGGATATAAGGCAGACACATCAGGATATAACTGGAAAGATATACCTGATGATGCGATTCTTTATATACCGGAATGTTATGCCGGAACTTGGGGATGCAAAGCATCAGATGTATATACAAAGTCAGATTTAGAAAAATGCATAAAAGACAGGGTAATGGATGATGAACATTTCATAGATGCCGAAACAATGTATGATGAACTGTCATGGGAGATGCCGGAAGACTTCTTAGACGGACTTGATTTTGATTACAAGAAAATAGCATATTGTGTAGGAGATAAGCTGTATTATAACCTTAACGAATTTGATAGTCCGGCACATTCACTTTTAGTTACGGTTACTGAAGTTAATGAGAATAATATTGTTTGCAAGGATAGCACAGGAACATCATATATGTTTGATGAAGATATGCTTGATTGTGTTACAAATAATCCTATGTACTTAATTAAATAAAAATAAAAAATAGAAAAGGAATAAAGAGTATGGAATATATTGACCTTGAAGCAAAAGAGATACCTGAAAACACAATAGAGGATTTTTGCAATATACATAAAGCTGAATTTAATGAAGACGGTAATATATCTGCATTTCATCCTTTAGAATGGAATGACTTAGATGATAATGCGAAGAGTATATTAGAATGGATTAGCCATCCCTTTACAGGAGAAAAAGGAATAGTAAACATTAAAGCAGGAGAAGATTTCTATAGAAATTATAAGGAATTTTTAACAATTGGATATGCATTTTATGATACAGGAGAAGTAAGAATACCGGTAACAAATGAAATCTATAATGCAATACTTAATTATGTCTCAGGAGATAAAGATTTATTCTTAGTTGTAGATGAAGACTCCCAGACAGCTTACTTTGGATTTAAGTCTGTTATGAATAATTTCAGCATTACTAAAGATGATAAGATACCGGATAATGAAATAGATTTGGAGATATAAGGAGATAGAAAATGAATGTAATGGTATGTTTTAGGAATGGAATTAGTGCTGCAATAGCATCTTCAGCTAGTGCTAAGTTACAGCATTTAGAATTAAAAACAAAAAACCTTGAAGAATTAGGGTTAAATGTTGAACTTATATATTTGGACAAGAAAGATTTAAGCAAAGTATTAGAAAAGAAAGAGATAAAGCCTGATTATATTTATCTATATGAAGATGGAAAAAATAATGAAAACGATATAAGAGAATTTATAGAAAACAATTACCCAGATATCAATATTATATCTTACAATAAAAGGAATAGTATATATTATGATGAATATTCCACATTTCATTTTAAGACTTATATATTAGATGAATTAATTTTGAATAACTTTAATAAATCTTTAAAAGCTGAAGAAAAGTATATAGTTAATACTAATTCTCTTATTCAGGATTTACATGTAAGTAAAATGAATATGACAGAGCTAGATATACAGATTCTTATCAAAAATAATAATATACATCTTTTTGATACTGAAAAGGAAGCTGATGAATTTATTTTAAAAGAAATCAAAGAGAATGTATGTAGTATTGAAAAAGATATTGAGGATTTAAAAAAAGGCTTAGAAAAAAAAGAAACAATACTTAATAGATATGAAGCAATTCTTGAACAGAAGGAACAGGATTTTGCCAATAAATATAAAACGGATATAAAATCTAAGAAGAACATTGAAAGAGATATGTAAGGTATTATTAAAACAAATATAAATATAACAAGAGCTATTCAGGTAATCCTGATAGCTCTTTTTTTTCTGTCATATATAAGTTAATTATTAAATAAAAGGAGGCATTATATATATGCAAAAATTATCAGCAAAGGACAAAAAATTTCAAGAGGAACGCATTAAATTCAGACAGACCCTTAGAGAACTTGAAAAGGAAGTTAATTTTAAAAATAAGGAAATTGATGAGCTAAAGATTGAAAATACTGAATTAGAAAGTAAAATTCGTGAACTACAGGAGTGGATTGATAGACTACTCGAATTTACTGAATTAAGTAAAGAACAAATTAATGACATGATTCAAACAGATAAAATCATAAAAAAATATGAAGAAATGGGTTCGGTATTTAATGCAATATTTGGTGGTCCAAGCTCTATATATAGATAACTCAAAGAAAGGATAAAGAATATGCAGAAAAAATATGATAGGATATATTTAATTGATTGTGAAAATGTAGGGTTTTCTTTTTTTACAAGTCCAAATGATTTAGTATATTACTTTACCAATGAATCTGTAAGTGAATTACCGTTTCAGTGTAACGAAAATGAAATTCATATGTGCCTTAAACATACTGGTTGTAAAGATGCATTAGATTTTGTAATTGATACATATTTGGGATATCTTATAAGAGCCTATGGAAAGAATACAGAATATTTTATAATCAGTAATGACAAGGGATATGATAACGTATCAGCTTTTTGGCAGCAGATGGGATATAATGTATACACAAATCCTCATAAAGTCAGAAATAGATTTGAAGATAATGTTTCTAAGAAATATTTTGATATTAATCCGGCAAATGATATTGATGCTAAAATAGACAACATTTCAAAAAATATTTTTGATGGATTATCTATTGAATACCAGGTTAAAATTAATAATATATATGCTTCTTGGGCCAGATCAAAGAAAAAGGAAAGAAGTGTATTAAATAAAGATATGGTAAGGTGTTTACATTCAGTAATTTCAAAGAAAGATATAGGAACTCTTGTAGATTATTTTTGTACTTTAATGTAATGTAAGGAGACAACAATTTTCAGAGGCACAGGTAAACAGTTTGACTAAACTTAAAGAGGCCGGTTTGTTTGAACACACTCCGAATCTTTAGATTCGGAGATTCACTTATACTTTGTACTCAGCATAATTTTATCCGCCATCTTATACAGTTTTAACTTAGCGCTTCAGAACTTATACTCTGTAATACCACATCAAAACTAAATACAATCAATTCTTGTATTGAAGGCGACTGAATATAAAAATTAATTGTATTAAAAGAGTATAGCTTAAATGCTTATTGGCAAAAGCTATGCTCTTTTTTTCTGTCATATTATTTCCAAATATAAAAAAGGAGAAAATAATATGAAAGTAAACAAATTAAATACAGATATTAAGAAATACATGGATGAGATTGCTTCAAAATTATTTGAAGCTTCAAAAGCATACTATGCTGATGGAAAAGATGTAGTTTCGGTTGAATTAATGTCAAACTATGACTACGATAAATTATATGATGAATTATCTGATTTACAGGAGCAGACCGGATATATTCCTGAGAACAGCCCGACAGAATATGTAGGATCTGATGTAATTGATACGATAGATGGAATAAAGGAAGAACATGAATTCCCTGCTTTGTCACTTGCTAAAAGTAAAAAGATATCTAAGGTTATTAAGTGGACTGAATATAAAGATATTAATGTATCATGGAAGGAAGATGGCTGTACATTAGTCGCTACATATGATAATGGCAAATTAACAAAAATCGTTACAAGAGGTAATGGATATGTCGGAACAAATATTACACATTTAGCAAAAGGTATTTTAAATCTGCCTTTGGAAATTAATGAAAAAGGACATATGGTTATAAGAGGAGAAGCTATTATTACATATTCATCTTTCAATAATTATATAGAATTAACTGATAGCAATTATGAAAACCCAAGAAATTTACTTTCTGGTTCTCTTAATAGCAAAGAAGTTGAAGACATAATTCCTAGAAATGTTCGATTCAAACCATTTAAGCTTGTTTATTTGGAAGAAGGAGTATTAGGAGATAATCAGTATAATTGGTCTGCAAGAATGGAATATTTGCGTAGCTTAGGATTTGATCCGGTTGAATACAAGTATCTTAAATTATCTGATATTTCTAATGAGGAAGCAGATAGATTAATTAAAGATACAATTAATGAGTTTACTCAGAAAGTAGAATCCGGTTTAATAGATGAGCCTGTTGATGGACTTGTTGTATGCTATGAAGATGAAAAGTATGCTGCTACAGGATCCGTCACTAATCATCATGCAACAAGAGCAGGATATGCTTTCAAATGGCAGGATAAGGCTATAGAAAGTATTTTAGAGTCAATTGAATGGTCATGTGCAATTAATCATATTACTCCTGTTGCAATTTTTAAGCCAGTCAGATTAGAAGGTACAACTGTAAAAAGAGCATCTTTGTGTAATATAAGTGAATGCGAAAGACTTGGCATTGGTGGTCCAGGAACTAAACTTAGTATCATAAAGGCTAATAAGATAATTCCTAAATGTATTAAAGCTGATGCAAATGGTACAGTATTTGAAGTACCTAAATTTTGCCCGGTATGTGGTGCAACAACAAATATTATTGTTTCACCTGAATCTGGCGTAAAAATGCTAGAATGTACTAATCCAGACTGCTTTGCTAAACAGATAAGCAAATTAAGCAGGTTTGTAAGTAAAAAAGGATTTGATATCAATGGATTATCAATAGCAAACTTACATGATTTAATTGATATGGGATTAATTAAAAACGAAATTGACTTAATTAAGCTCCCGGATAATTTAAACGCAGATAACCATATAAAAAATCTCTTAATTAATAGATCAGGCTGGGGAAAAACTTCAGTTAATAATCTTATTAAAGCTATTACAAAAGCAAGACAAAGTATATCAGCAGATAGATTTTTGTATGCATTATCGATTCCTATGTGCGGACAGGATGTAAGTAAGCGCTTATTAGGTAGATTTGATTCAATCCAGGAAGTATTTGAAAATGCTTCTAAAGGAATTTCTAAATCCGGATTTGAATTAATTGATGGAATTGGTCCTGAAAAAACTGCTGCAATAGAGAACTGGTTTGCTATTCCAAGAAATCAATATTTAATCAAAGTATTGTATAATTTGTGTAATGTATCAGATATTACGAAGAAATCCGGTAATAAATGTGTAGGTATCACATTTGTAATTACTGGGGATGTACATCATTTTAAAAACAGAGATGAATTAAAGGCTTATATTGAATCAGAAGGCGGAAAAGTAAGTGGATCTGTTTCAGCAAAAACAGGGTATCTTATTAATAATGACATAAACAGTACATCAGGCAAAAATAAGAAAGCAAAAGAATTAAATATACCAATAATTTCAGAAGATGATTTTATTCAAAAATTTGCTTAATTGTTATAATATGTTTATTAATATAATGTAATTTAATAATTTGTAGTAGAGGCTTGTCAATTAATTTTGACAGGCCTCTTTAAATAAAAGCATAATTAATATTTTTAGAACATAATATAATAATAAAGTATAGTTAAGATGTATTAAATAAATTAAATCAGGGATACTTTATATGTAATTTAACAATGCATTTTAATGCTAATTATAAAAGTTGCAAACAATAAGAACATATGATATCATACTCGAAGAATTGTTTAAAGCTATTAAATGTAAAAGGAGGAATTAAAATTATGGCTAGAGGCAGAAAGAAAAAAGTTGACTTATCATATGAAGAACAGCTTATTCAGATTGAAGAAAAAATCGCAAAATGTTCTGAAGAAATAAAATCTTTAAAAGCAGCAAAGAAAGACATTGAAAAGAAAATTAAAGACGCTGATGCAGAAAAATTAATAGCTGCTGTAGAAGAGTCTGGAAAGAGTATTGATGAAGTAATCAATATGCTTTCAAAATAATAGCAATTAGATTTGAGCAAAAATTATATAGTATTAAAAAAATCAAGGGATTAGTGAAAACTGTTCCTTGATTTTTTTATCTTAATTTCAATTATTATGTCTGTCATATATTAAATAGAATCATTAAATATATATTATTTTTTTAAAAATTGTGATTCAAAAAATCAATTTTAGAGGTTTAAATTTAATAATAATGATAACAATAGATGAATTAAAAAATATAGAAAGTTATTCAGACAAATTATTAGGATATGTTTATGTAATTAATAATGGCAACAATATAAAAATTGGTTGCACAAGTAATTTATATCAAAGAATCAAGTCATTATCTAATTCTAATTCTGGAGGAAATGTTATCTTAGACATTTATTATTCACCTGCTAATGCTATATATAAAACAATCGAAAGATTAATGCATGAAAAATTTCATAAATATAATACAACAGGAGAATGGTATACAGATATAGATTTTATTACAGTATGCAATTATTTAGATCAGCTTTGCACATCGGAAAGTTTTGCAAGATGTGATAAAGAAAGAAGATTATTTAATCAAAAACATAAATATATTTTTAATCAAAAGTATGAGTATATTAATAATTCAGAAAACATAGCAAATAAAAAATATTAATATAAATACCAAAATATTTTTTTGTCTGTCATATAAATAATGTAAATACAAACAGGTAATTTTTTTATGTAAAATTTTTTTAAAAAAAATCTGTCATATATTATATGTCTTTGATAACAAAACATTGCCTCTTAGCCAAACGGTAAGGCCCAGGGTTTTGATCCCTGTATTATGCCGGTTCAAATCCGGCAGAGGTAGTTATTCACATATTAATAATATGTGAATTAAAATTAAGCACTTATGGCGGAACTGGTTTACGCAGCGGACTTAAAATCCGTGCCTTTAATTAGGCTATGAGTTCGAATCTCATTAGGTGCATTCAGATAATTTGTTAATTATCTGAAGTATGATTTTTCATATTTTTATTTCTCATGTGAGTATAACGGTAAAAGGCATTGATTGAAGTTATATTCATTTTACTCCTACTAATCATTAATATAGCCTGGTAGGGGTCATGTGTCACTAGCTCAGTTGGTAGAGCATACGACTTTTAATCGTAGGGTCACGGGTTCGAACCCCGTGTGACACATTGAGTGATAATAACACTCAAAAATTAAATAATAACATGCCCTTTTGGTGGAATTGGCAGACACGCTAGATTTAGGTTCTAGTTCTTCGGAGTATGGGTTCGACTCCCATAGAGGGCATTCTTCTTAGTTTAAGTATAATAAGTTTTAATTAGTAAGTGCATGACGATGTTACTGAAGATTAATACATAGTTATACACCAAATTAATTCTTGACTATAGCAGGGATAGTTTGTAGAACAGTCTGTCATTAGCAGAAAGATTCAGTAGAAGTCTGAGGAAGAAATCAAGTTTAAAAATAAAATGAGTTAGGGTTGTAAGCTAACTCGGTAGAAGCGCTTGCCTGAAGAGCAAGAGGAATTGGTTCGACACCAATACAACCCATTAGCACTGCTGAAGTGGTTGTAAATGTAATTGTCTGAGTTCTTTACAATCAAGTGCGAAACAAAATCAGCGGCTACTTATATAGTAGACGCAGATATCAGACTATTTCTTCAGCAATATATATCTGATTATATTAAATAATGCGGGTTAGACAGGAGAGGCTCCTGCACAGGCTCATAACCTGATGACACGGGTTCGATTCCCGTACCCGCTACTGGGTTAATTAAGATGCCCTTTATTTTAAATACGATGTATTGTGTCTTAACTTAGTTTAATGGCAAAATACCTGCTGTCAAATGCAGGAGATTAAAGGTTCGATCCCTTTAAGTTAAATTGATTTTCTAATAAATATATTTGAAAATCTTTATGATTCTATCGTCTAGTGGTTCAGGACATCAGCTTTTCACGCTGAAAACATGAGTTCGAATCTCATTAGAATTACTGCTGTGTTTGTCATACAGCAATGTATTTATTCATAGCAAGCATATATAGAAAGGATATTGGCTGAAAATATGTTTGTATGTCTTACTAGCCAAATAAAAAAATCCGGTAAGGCACTCTCATTGGTTCTTTAGCTCAGTTGGTAGAGCACCCGGCTCATAACCGGAAAGTCCTGGGTTCGAATCCTAGAAGAACCATTGCTGTATAGCTTAAGCACGAATAAGTTATATAGTACTGTTGTTTATTTTTTTGTCATGTTTGAAATACAGATATAAAGAACATTTTGCTGGACGTATCTGTATTATTCTACTAGCAAATGAAAGTGTTCGGTAGAATCTTTTTCTTTTTTAAAATATTGCAGTTTAAATCTGTTATCAGTATTTATGGGGGAATGAGCAGAATTGGTATTGCAGCGGACTGTAAATCCGTGGCTTCGGCACTCTAGGTTCAAGTCCTAGTTCCCTCATTTATATTCCTCGGTAGCTCAGTTGGTAATAGTATCTGACTGTTAATCAGATGGTCGTAGGTTCGAGCCCTGCCCAAGGAGCTTCCTTTACTAGCCATTGTTCTTTTATTAAGAAAGGAGATTGCAATGTTTAATCTAAATAAAAGAATTGAATTTAATAAGAAAGTAAACGAAATGTTTCTTGGTAGTAAACATAGTGATTATGGACCTGTAAGAAGTGATGTAATTGAGTTGCTGTCAAAGTATGAAGATTGTTTACACGAAAATGAAAGGATTGAAGTAAAAGAAAGGTTGTTCTTTGTAGTACAATATTTAATGCACTGTAGACATTGTGCAAGGCAAGTTGATTGGATATTGGTAGAAAAGCTTATCAATTGTATTGTTGTACAAAGCAACTAATATTTAGAAAGGAGTACCCACTATGGATGGAGGCTATTATTATTATTATTAATTGAATATCATAAGCATTCTCGGTGGGTATGCAAGAGGTTAAAGCAGGCTGACTGTAAATCAGTTCCTTTGAGTTTATGATGACAACATAAGGTACTTGGGGGGTCTCGTCAATTCCCCTTATTATTGGAATGTGGTCTAATTTGGCTAAGACGCTTGATTTGGGTTCAAGAAATTATCGGTTCAAATCCGGTCATTCCAGCTCCGGGATAAAATCTCGATAAAGCAAAGTATCAGATAATGCACTGAGTTAAAGATGTGGTCTATCTTCAGATAGTTAAATGGTCAGCCACCGCTTTGTATGCTGTATATCCGAATGGTGAGGGAGCTGTCTTGAAAACAGTTGGCTGTAAAAGGCTTGCGGGTTCAAATCCTGTGTACAGCGTTAGCTGAAAAGTAGATGGTAGTTTGTCGAACTTATCAAATGGCAAATGATACCGGTTTATCATCTTCTGATTAGGTTTTAAAGTAAAAAACTTGCCTTATTGGTAATTAATGCTAAGTTTTGTTAAGTTTTATATGCATTATTTTTTATAAATGAAAAGAATAAGATTATAGAGGATGAAACTATGAGTGATGGCTATGGATTGTTATTTTAAGTAAAGAAATTTCTTTTGTGGATATAATGTCTAATTTGGTAAGACGGCTGATTGCTAATCAGAGGAATCCTCCTCAGAGGGGTGTGCAGGTTCAAGTCCTGTTATCCACGCTTATTGGCTAGTAGAACAATGGTAGTTCAGCAGACTGTTAATCTGTGTGTTGTGGGTTCGAGTCCCACTTAGCCAGCTTGTTGTTCTTTTCAAGAATGATATTATTCATTATCGTATCAGTAATGAGCGTAGTAAAAATAACAAGAAGGAGTAATGATTATGAGTAATTATGGTCTTGTTGTAAATAAAAACGATATTAACACATACTTTCAAAATTTTATTAAACCTAGAATTTTTGACGCTGAATGGCATATAAGCTTAGCATCAGATTTTCTTAATATAATTGATAAAGATGAATTTAAGTTAGATGATTTATGTAATCCTAAATACATAAAAGATGTTCTTAATGATAATAAGGATAATGAATACACTAAAGCTGTCCTCTATAGAAAAAATCCTGAAATGTATATATCGGGAATATTTGTATGGTATGATTTATATTTAAAAGATAATGAAAACATCATAAAGAATAATGAAAAAATAGAAAAACATATCATAAAGAATAATGAAAATGACAAGAAAGCACAGATGATTACAAGAGATTGTGACCCTATTCATGAATATGGGCAATTTGTCGCAGGTGTGTGTGTAGGTGTAGCAATCATGGCAGTAATGTTATTTATACTCAGTTTATAACAATAATAGGAGAATTATGGATGACGGTTACTAATTAGTGTTTTAACAACAAAGGAGAGTGATTTATATGTTTACTGTACACGGCGCTGTATAGAAAGGAAAAAGACAAGATGAATAAATCTTATAAGAAAAATCCCGGATATACATTAGAAGAAGCACTGGAAAACTTCAGAAGTGGTAGAAACATTAGTAATGTGTTTAAATCAGAAGATGAAGTTATAGAGTACTGGAAAAAGTGTTCGGTAAGAAAGTAAGAAATTAAGTACTATTTGTGCCATGAGTCAGGTGGTTAGACAGCAGTCTGCAAAACTGTTTAGATTGGTTCGATTCCAATATGGCACTTGTAACTCAAATAAGTTACATTTACAAAGTTGATTGTGTTATAGCTCAAATGAGTGATAACTCAATTGGATGAGCAGCTTCTTTAATGAAGCAAAGTCGGAAGCAAATCAGACTTAAAAAGAAAGCTATGCGGTCACTGCTAAAATATAAGTGTGACATCTGAGCCATAACTCAATTGTGTGAGCAACTGCTCTGCAAGCAGAAGCTTGCGGGTTTAAGTTCCACTGATTCCATTATGCAGCATTAGTACAATGTATAGTATAGCTTTAAAGAATGGATTAGCTAAAGGTGAAAGGACAATTACATGCTAATAAAACTTATGTTTGGTTAAATTCATAGGCATATTTAATGGTATGTTTTAAAGGAATCCTGACTTTTAGCGCTACTATGATATTAAATTTTTTGGCTTACAAATGGCTAACATATAAAAAATAATAAATTAAATTTCATAAGGAGTATATATTATGGCATTTTTTAAGAAAGCATTTCCTGACAGGAAATCAAAAGTTTTAGCAATAGTAATTTTGACATTAGTTGTATTAGGTATTGGTTTTTTATTATACAGTAAATTTGCAAAAAAAGATGCTATTACTGCAGATTATTTGATTAATAATTATATACAAACAAATGAGATAGCTAGTTTACAAAAAATGACTACAGATATTAAAACAAATTATGGCAATGTGTCTTTTGAATTAGAAAATGAAAGAGACAAAGATACTGATCATATTACTGTCCAATATAAATCTCCAGTTTCAAAAAAATCTGAATATTATGTTGATAAGATTGATCAGCAGGTAGGCATCTACTTAAAAAATGGCAGCAAATGGAATTTTGAATTAAAGTCTAAGCAATCTATTGTTGATGATCCAAGAACAGAATTTATAGAAATAAGCAATTCAAGCTCAGAAATAAGTTTGGCTGATTTTAATAACTTAGAATTAGTAGAATCTGATATTGAAAATACATATAAATGCAAAGCTAATATTAATGGCCATGTGCTGTTAAATTTTTTAGGAAATAATTACCAGGTATTATATGTAAATTATAATTCATTAGCTTCATATTTTGCAAAATATAATGAAAATATAGCAGTTCAATGTGAACTGTATTTTAACAAAAACAAAACTCTTAAGACAGTTATATTTAATATCCCAGAAGATAATTTTAAGGAATCAAATAAAAAAAGTGTAGATGTTCAAATAAATTCATTAAAGATAACTTTATCAAATGAAAGCTATGAAACAAATAATGTTTATGTTTCTGAAGATATAGAAAAAAATACAATTTCAGTCAAATCTTTACAATCTGATGATCTATTAAAAAAAGTTCAATCAAAAAGTTAAATAAACAACTCAAAAGCTAAAATTTCGTGGTATGTAGAATTAATTTTTCTGCATACCACGTATTGATTAGCCTAAGTTTAATCAAATTTTTAATTAACACTGAAATCTTAATTAAACTACATTATGTAAGAATATATAGGAACCAGTAGATATAATACTTAGTCTACTGCTTTGCGGTGTATATTTAAACAGTTCTGTGAGGTAAGGACGGCGATGTGCATTTCAAACATTACCGTAATTAAGAAAAAAACTCACAACTAACAAAAGTCGGTTGTGAGTAGTTCATCGTATTTTAGCATATAACAGTATAATTTAAATCATTAAATTTACCATTTATTTGAATTTTTTTTATTTCTAATCCATTCATATATTTATCAATATATCCTTCAATTATCTTACCATTTTTAAATAAAATATGTTTTAAAATATTATTCGATTTTATATCAACAGATATATAAGGCTCAGGATTATAAAATATAATTTCCTGTATAAAATCTTTTACACAATATGTTTTATCTAATTTATATCCATTCAAATTTGATTTGTTATTATACACTACATCAATCATAGTTTCCTCCTAAATATATATTTATATATTATATATATGACAGATTCATTAGAAATTTTTTTTACATATATTTGTTCATTTTTAATTTTGTATCTGTCATATTAAAAATAAAAGATAAAAATAAGGAGAGAAATTGTGGATAATAATATCATTTTAAAGTCAAAAATATTTAAAGTTATCACAATATTTACACTAATATTTTTCCCATTTTTAATAATAAATAAAACTTTAGATTCTGATACTTGGTTTTTATTAAACAGTGGTAGATTCATAATGAACAATGGTTTGTATACAACAGAACCATTTACTATTCATGCAAATTTTAGTTTTATATTTCAACAATGGCTTACAGATGTAATATTTTGGAACATATATAAGGTTTTTAAAGAAACTGGCCTGATTCTATTTATATACATGGAAATTATTTTAATGAATTTTATTGCATATAAATTATTCAAATTAATTTCTGAGAACAATGATTTAACTTCTTTTATTGGAGTTATTGTATTAGATGTCATTTCTTCAATGTATTTTGTTACAAGGCCACAAATAAGTACAATGATAAATATTTTGCTATTTCTTTTTATTCTGGAAATGTATGCAAAAAATAATAATTATAAAATATTATTCCTTTTACTGCCAATAAGCATTCTTGAAATTAATCTTCATTGTAGTATCTGGTGGATATTATTAATAATGACGTTACCATATATTTTTGAATTTAAAAAAATAAATATATATCAATTAGGTATAACCGGTAATAGCAGTTATAAGAAACGATATCTTATATATATAGATTTCTTAATTTTAATTTCCAGTTTAATCAACCCATATGGAATAGAAGCCCCTTTATATTTATTTAAGAGTATGAATTCTCCTTACAGTAAATCTATTACAGAATTACAATCGCCAGCTTTTGCAAGTAAATGTGGCTTGTATATTATTTTAGTTTTTGGAATTTTAATTATAAGAAGGATATACATAAATTATTCTAAAACAAGTTTTAACAATAAAATTCAGCTTCGTTATTTATATTTATTATTAGGAACTACTATATTGTTGTTTAATAGTGGACGCAACGTGACTTTTTTTGCAATTGGATCAAGTGTTTATATAACCTATTGCTTTAAAGAAGTTAAATACAATGAATTCATATGTAAGTTAATGTTAATTATATGTACTGTTATTAGCATATATAGTGCAGCAATGTTAGTTTATTGTACTGTCAATAATTTATTTATAACTGAAACTAATAATAGATATTCAGATATAAATGATATTACACAATATATGCTAAATAATGAAACCAATCCATCACAAGTTAAAGTATATACTTCATTTAATGATGGAGCATATTTGGAATTTTATGGGTTCAAATGTTATTTAGATGCCAGAATGGAAATTATGCTTAAAAGTATAAATCAACAGAATGACATATTCAATGAATATGGAAAAATGCGTTATTATGGAAATTATAAAGACGTATTTGATAAATATGACTTTAATTATTTCTTAATAGAGAAAAACATTAAAGACTACGAATATATTAAATATGATTCTAAGTATGAACTTAAACATGAAAATAATAAGTATGCATTATTCGTAAAAGCAAATGTATCTGAATAAATAATGTGAATAAATAATGGGAGGAAAATATGGGAATTTATAAAACACCTGTAGCTATTATATTACCATGTTATAATGAAGAAAAATCCTTAAATAAGGTTATAAATGATATAAAAAATAATATTAAGGAATATAAGGATTATACTATTTTTGTGATTGATAACAACAGTACAGATCAAAGTGCTCAAATAGCAATAGATAATGGATGCACTTTAATAAAAGAGACTAATCAGGGGAAAGGAAATGTAATAAAAAGAGCATTCCAGGATATAGATAGTCAGGCTTATTTTATGATCGATAGTGACGACACCTATGGAGTTAAAGATATTGATAAATCAATATCTTTAGTCTTAAATGATAAGTATGATATGGTAATAGGCGATAGATTAAGCACAACTTATTACACTGAGAATAAAAGAGTCTTTCACAATGTTGGGAATGACCTGGTACGATTAGGTATAAATAAGTTATTTAAAGGAAATGTAAACGACATATTAACAGGATATAGGTGTTTTAGTAATCGATTTGTGAAAACATTTCCAGTAATGAGTGACGGATTTCAAATAGAAACAGAAATGACCATTCATTTATTAGATAATAGTTATAGATATATATGTCAGCCAATTGATTATAAAGATCGGGCGATTGATAATCCAAGTAAACTAAATACATTTAAAGATGGCATAAAAGTAATACATATGCTTATCAGGATGTTTAAATTATATAAACCTAAAAAATATTTTAATATCATTGCTGCAGGATTAGGAGTTATTTCAACCGGGTTTATAATTCCGGTTTTATATTCATATTATCAAACAGGAATAGTGGAAAGATTCCCTACATTAATTGTATGCGGTTTTACTTATATTATAATGATTCTTAACATATGTATGGGAACTATACTAGAAAATAGGCGTGATACTGACAAAAAACAAATGGAACTTAAAATAACAGAAATAACTAATTGAATAATTGGAATATAAGCAGAATTAATAGAAATATTATGATTCTGCTTTTTTTTCTGTCATATAAATTTTAAATATTTTTAAAGGAGAAATTATATATGAGAAAAAAGAAAATCAGGTTTGTAATTTTGTCAATTACGTTATTTATCATGTCAACTGTATTATTGGGTTGCAAACATAATATTCATAAGCTTATTGTTTTGCCAGATGATTTTGAGGTATCAGAAAAATCAACTCCAGATGTTAATGCTGAAATCAATCTTATTAAAGAACAACATGATAATTATTCAAATGTGAAATTTGATATTAAAGATATTTCAGAATATTCCGGAGATGCTTCAATTGAAGTTAATAATAATAACCCATATTTTACAATTGAAGACTACAGCAAAGGTATGAAAAGTTTCATAGAATTAAGTGATTTAGATTCATTAGGTCGCTGTGGAACAGCTTTCGCTTCCTTAAGCACAGATACATTAGCAACAGAAGAAAGGGGTCAAATTGGCAGTATAAAGCCCTCAGGATGGCATACTGTAAAATATGCCGGTATAGACGGAAATTACTTGTATAATAGATGCCATTTATTGATGTACGCTTTAACAGGATTAAATGCTGAACCTAAGAATTTAATTACGGGGACAAGATATCTTAACATTGAAGGAAATCTCCCATATGAAGAAGCAACAGTTAAATATATAGAGTCAACCGGTAATCATGTGTTATATAGAGTTACACCTATTTTTGAAGGAGACAATTTAGTGTGTTCAGGAGAATTAATGGAAGCATACTCTATAGAAGACAATGGCGCATTTCATTTTTGTGTATATTGTTACAATGTTCAGCCTGGAATAACAATTGATTATCATACAGGTAATAGTTCTGGACCTGAATATACAGGAAATGCAGAGGCAACAAATGATTCTGATACTGAATATATCCTTAACACAAATTCTAAGAAGATACATAATATTAATTGTGAAAATGCAGCAAAAATTTCAGATAAAAATAAACAAATTTATAAAGGCAATATTCAGAATTTGTTGAATTCAGGGTATACAAGATGCGGATTATGCAATGCTGCCTGACAATAAATTTAATTTGGAGGATTTTTCTATGAACAAAAGAACTGATTACTTTTGGAAAATAACAAAAAATGTTGCATTACCTAATGCTTATTGTGCATTTGTAGATGCATCTAAGCAGAATGGGATATTACATTTTACACATGAAATTGAAATCAATTTTTCACTTGAAGATGATAATTTTAAGTTTGAGGATGCATATGAAATATCAAGTTCAGAAATTTCTTATACATCTGAAACAGAATTTAATCAAATGCATCCAGGAATGCTTGATAATCTTAAGAAATTCATTGCTATTAATAATTTAATGTATTAAAAGAAGGAAGTTCTGATGAAAAAATATACACTATACCTTATAAGCCAAATGAATATATTGATGATGCAGCTATTAGAATGATTGAGCATATAAAGAATGTATCCAAGCCACATTTAATTATACATAGCAATGGCCGTTATGCAGGTAAAATTGGAGAAGAGACTATTCTCCATGATGAATTAGGCAGAGAACTGTCAATAGGAGATACTGTTAAATTATATTCTTCTAATTGCGCATCCTTTTTAGGGGAAAGACCTGTTATATTAACATGTTTTGACCGTGTTGGAATCATGGGTATAGCTGAAATTGATATTAAAACATTAAATTCAGGTAAATATTACAAAATGTTTCTTTGCAAAAAATACAATGATATACCATATGGTTCAATAATCCATGATGTTGAATACATGCAGGCATATTATTAAAAATTAAAATCAATCTAATAATTATTTGGTCCACTTATTGATTTAAAGCGTCAATAGGTGGATTTTTTTTGTTTTCTTCTCTGTCATATATATATTGAAAGATAAAAAAAACGTATAACGATTAGGAGGGCTTATGAGTAAAAATGATAAATTAACAAGGAATAAAAAAAATAATAATATTATATATATCGTATTAACTGTATTACTTGTATTGATTATAATATTTGTATTATTTTTTATATCAAAATTAATAGAAAATGATAATACTATTCATCAGCATGATTATCTGATAGCAAATACTGTAATAGATAAACAACTTGAAATTAACAATAAAAATATAACTGGATTATGGAGTTGTGAATTATCAGAAAAAAATAACAATGCTGATAGCACTGTGATTATGTGTTTGGACATTCAAGATGATGGAATTTTATATAGCATAACAGCAGGATCAGGTTATACAAAAAATAAATATGAGCTAAATAACAATCTATTAACTTATTCATACATAAACTTAAACAAAAATAAAGCAATTGTATCTGCAAATAGTGCAGCAATTGAAATATATATAAGAAACATATATCAGTCTGAGGATAAAGTATATATGCAAATTGCATATTCCGATGATATAGATGCACAAGTCTATACATATAAAAAAAATGATAATACTGAAAATTATTTTATTCCGGCATTATCCGGCAATTTTATTGACTTAGCATATAAAGTAGATGAAAAGAATATGGGAGAATCCTTATTGTTAAATATAGATTCTAAAAAAGAAGAATGTATGATTATTTCTTCATATGGAACAAAACATTATTCAATAGAAAATAAAAATAACCAGATATTTTTAACAAATACTGAAGATGAAAGTAAATATGAAATTTATATAGAAAATAATATTGTTTATCTTAAAAATATAGAAAACAAAATGTTGTATACTTTTGAACAGATATAAAAAACAGGAGGAGATTATGAAAGGATTTAAATATGCATTAGGAATTATATTCCCAGTTATAGGTGTTTTATTATTTTTTGTAGCATTTTTTGTATTTTTGTCTAGTAAAACATACATTATGCCCATTATTTTAATAACAGTAGGAGCATTATTAATTATATTCTCCAAAAATTTCAGGATTAAAGCTAGACAAGATTATGAATTTGATAAATATGGTAACAGCAAAAAAAAATATTCGTCTTTATCACAAGAAGATAGAAAAGTAATTGATATGGCTATAATGGCAGAAAACCAGACTATTCTTTCAGAAGCAGAATTTTCTTCAATGTTACATCCAGGTTCTAAAAATCCCGATAAAGAATTAAATGATTTGATTGGATTAGAAAATGTCAAAGAAACTGTAGAAAAATTAAAAGCACAAATGCAGTTTAATGATAGAAAAAACAGTAAAGCATTTCATATGTGTTTCTTAGGCAATCCTGGTACAGGAAAAACAACTGTAGCAAAAATATTAACAGGAATTTTATATAAGAACAAATATATTAAAAAGAATGAATATATTTGCACTGACTCAGCTACTATAATGTCTGCTCATGATTCACGAAAAATGAAGCTGATTTTGAACAAAGCACATAACAGAGTCTTATTTATAGATGAAGCTTATGCATTAGCTTACGATACTTCAGGTGCAGGACAGCAAATTTTAGCAATGTTACTAAATGAAATGGAAAACAGCAGAGATAATATGATTGTCATATTAGCCGGATATAAAAATGAAATGAAGATGTTATTTCAATTAAATGAAGGACTGGCATCAAGAATTAATACATATTTGTTCTTTGAAGACTATGATCAAGCTGAAATGGGTGAAATTCTTAAAGGTTTAGCAACCAAAGATGGTTATTTAATAGAGTCTGATGCATTTGAAATGTTAATCAATGTTTTGTTATACAAAAAATGCCTTCCTTCTTTTGCTAATGGAAGGACTGTTAGAAAAACATATGAAAAAACATTGCAGAATCATTATTATAATTTGTCATCAGGAAAACTAGACAAATCATACAGATTTACAATTACCAAGGAAGATGTAAGTGATAATGATTTAGAGGATAAATATTTAGTATAATTTTTTTTGGGAGGATTAAAAAATTATGAAAGATTTTCTTACGACTTTTAAGGAATTTGAAAATGAAATAAGAAATAATACTCAGTATTCAAGTGTAAAAGAGTATGAGGAAAGTATTGAAAATACTGATGTACAGGATAAAATTCGTTTCTTAAGAATCATCAGAAATTATTACTCACATCATAGCGATGGAGAAATATTAGTTAAAATTAATAAGTCAAGTATTGACTTCTTAGAAAAACAAACACAGATTTTATTGAATTCTAAGTTAAAGGTTAAGGACAAATACAAAAGTATAAGCAAATCTCAGAAAATAGTTAAGCAATCTGATATTTATTCTTTAATTAATATGTTATGTAAAAAGAATATACTTAGCGCTTATATTATAGATAAGAATTCTTATTTACTCGGTGAAATAGCATTACCTGATTTAATAAGTAAATATTTTGAGTTTAATACAAAGCAATCAAATAAAACGGATAATACAAATAGCATAAATAATACAAAAAATAAGAATAATAAAAACAATAAAAATAATAAAACGAAGAACGAAGATATTATTTTCTCTTTAATAAAACCTTTATCTGAAAGTAATAAAAAAAGATTAATTGTGTCAAAAGATGATTCCTATGATAGCGTTGATTCTTATAAGCTAGTTGGTATTTATACTGAAAACAATAAAATCAAAATATATGGAGAAGTAGATTGATATGATTGATAATAAAAAAAATAATAAATTAAATAGGAGCCAAAAGAAAGCCCTTAATGTCCTAAAATCAAAAAATAATATATTTTTAACAGGTGATCCCGGAGTAGGTAAAACATACTTAATTAATTTGTTTATAGATGAATTAAAAAAGAGTAATTGCAATGTTTTGGTAACTGCTTCTACAGGCATAGCTGCTTTAAATTTAGGTGGAATCACTATGCATAAAGCTTTTTCTATTCCTGTACCTGCATATGGACACCCTGTTAAAACATCGTCATATACCTTTTTACAATATGTGGATGTTGTGATTATAGAAGAAATATCTTTATGTAGGAATGATGCTTTCAGTTATATGTGTAACTGCATTAAAATGGCAGAAAAGAAGTTTAACAAGAAAATTCAGTTAATTATAATAGGAGACTTTTATCAGTTACCTCCAGTGGTTAAGCAATCAGAATATAATAAAATGAGAACTTATGGTTATGATTTATCAGGATATGCATTTACATCTATTGAATGGAAAACAATGAAATTTAAAATTATTGCATTGCATGAAGTAATAAGACAATCTGATGTAGAATTTATTAATAACCTTAATAAGCTAAAAGTGAGTAATAAGACATGTATAAAGTATTTTAATAAGAAAGTACAATCTAATAAAGAATTTTATCCTGAAAATGCAGTTTGCTTATGCAGCACAAATGTAGCTGCTAATGCAATCAATAAAGAAAAACTTGATAGCATTGACTCAGAACAATTTATTTATCTTGCAGAGAAAACGGGTAATATATCTACTGACATTCCAAATGATGAGGTTGTTGTATTAAAAAATGGTGCAAAAATTATCTTTTTAAATAATGATAATGAACACAATAATTATTACAACGGAATGTTAGGAACTGTAAAAGAATGTAAAAAAGACGGGGCTATTATAGAAACTGAGCAAGGCAAACTAATAAAAGTTGAACCTTATATATGGAATATATATACATATAAGAGCAGAAATGGCATTATCAAAAAGGAAATAGTAGGGACATTTAAACAGATGCCGGTAAGATTAGCCTATGCAATAACTATACATAAATCACAAGGGAAAACATTTGAAAAGATAATATTGGATCCTAAAGCATTTGCAGATGGACAATTATATGTAGCATTAAGCAGATTAAAATCAATTGACGGACTTTACTTAACAGAAGAGATAAACGCAGAATATTTAAAAACAAATAAAAAAGTAAAGGATTTTTATGAGAATTATTCTTATACAGTTTCTGAGGCACAAACAAAAAAACAAAAAGATTATAATAAGAAATTAAATGCTCCAAAGAAGAAAACTAAGGAAAGATCAAAACCAAACAACAAGTCTAAAACTAAGTCAAAACTTCATTTATCTAAATCAAAACCGAAAGTAAAAAAACAAAAGAAAACAAAAAAACAATAATTTTAATTTTCTGTCATATTTTTATTAAATATTAAATTGAAAAAGGAGACAAAATATGAATTACAATTTAGAGATGAAAAAGAACTGGAATAACAAAGCAAATCGTTCAAAGAAAGCAAAAGAACATACTTTTAATATGTCAGAAAAATATTCTGACAAGATATCTGATTGTATTGCAAATACAAAGGTTTATGACGATGATGTTGCTTCGTATTTATTACCTAATATTCCTAAGAACACGAATATTAGTGTAGAAGCAATTGACAGCGTAGGGGCTATCATGAAGTATGCGAAAAATATTCCATCAAATATTGCTGTTTTGAATTTTGCATCTTATAAGCACCCTGGAGGAATGTTTATAGAAGGCAGTATTGCTCAGGAAGAAGCATTATGCCATGAATCATTCTTATATAATGTTTTAGAAGAGTGTCCTTTGTATTATGATTTTAACAAACGTAATCTTAACAGAGCATTATATAAGGATAGAGCTTTATATTCACCAGATATTTTATTTGAGAGAAATAATACAAGTGTTTACTGTGATGTAATTACATGCGCTGCGCCTAATAAAACTGTTGCTCAGAAGTATCAGAATGTAAGTGATGAAGAAAATACTAAAGTTCTTCGCAGTAGAATTGATTTTATTCTTAAAATTGCTGCTGATAATAAAACAGATATATTGATTTTAGGAGCTTTTGGATCAGGCGTTTTTGGACAGAGTGCAAAAGAAGTTGCAAGTATTTTTAAGGATCTATTAGAAAACAAGTTTTCTAATGTTTTTGATAAAATTGTATTTGCTGTTCCTTCTGGAAATGGCAATTTAGAAGCATTTCAGGAAATATTTGGATAATATTTTAGAAGCAGGGGATATGGTCTCCTGCTTTACTTTCATAAAAGGAGAAGAATATATGCTAAGAGAAAAATTATTTAAAAAATTATTGACTAAAAATAGAATTAACATTTTAGAAAATGCAATTAATATATTACTGTTAACACACAATGATTTAGATGGTTCAGGCCCAGTAATAATATTAAATAAATATTTTGAGTTAATTGAGACAATTCATTGTTCTAATGAAAATATGGATCAAATAATATCAGATAATGTGTTAAATGAAGATATATTAAATTCATATGATGCAGTATTTATAACAGATATCCATTGCAGTAAAGATACGGCAGATAAAATAAATAAACTTGATAAGAATAATCAGGATAAGATATTCTTATTAGATCATCATAAGACAGCCATGTGGCTTAACGAATACTCTTTTGCTGTTGTAGAAACTAACAATCCAGAAGATAGCTTTAGTCATATTGGAATAAGAATTATTAATTTGTGCAATTATAAGGATACTGGAACATCAGGTAATGCATCTGCAACTACTTTGTTATATGATTTCATGCTTAGTGTTGTTAGTATATTAAATAAGAAAAAGCATTTACCATATGATTTGGAAAGTATAAAAGATGATTTTTTAACTGAATTTTGTTTCTATATAGGAATATATGATACATGGGATTGGGTAAATATATTTAATAAGCAATATGATGATTCATTAAATCGATTATTTTACATTTATGGAATGGATTATTTTGATAATATGTATACATCCAGAGCTTATTCCTATGAAGACATAATATCAGAACAGGATAAAACATTACTTTATATAGAAGATAAAAAAATAAAAAAATATATTGAAGGTAAAGATATAAAAGTAATTGATGTAAATATAAAAGATAAATCATATACTATATGTTACTGTTTTGCTGAACAGCATTTATCCGAATTATTTGAATATATGGAAGAAAAATATCCTTCAGTATATTCAGATAAAAATAACAATTCTGGAATTATTGATTTTTATATTGTAATAACAGATCAAGGTATATCATTTAGAAGCAGAGGCAATGATTGTATTGATGTTTCAGAAATAGCTAAATTATATGGCGGAGGTGGACATCCACAAGCTGCCAGTTGTGCTATTAATAAAGAGGCTCAACTTTCATATGTTAAGGCAATATTAAACTTTAATTAATCTATTAATATTATAATTGAATATAGCATTAAAGCAGGAGAATATTCTCCTGCTTTTTTTTTCTGTCATATATCAAATAAATAAATTAAAAAGGAGATTTAAAATATGGAGTACACAATAAAAATTCCGGGTGAATTTAAAAGTGAATATGCAGGCAATAAATTTGAAGAAACCTTTGAAAGATTACTGGCTGATACAAAAGGAAAAGTTGATGTTTCGATATATAAAAAGGTAAATCAGATGGAACATGCTTTTGCTGAATCAGAAATAAACGAAAATGGTGAAATAATTCTTTCTCTGCCGTATGAGGATAAGCCTGAAGATATTTTAAAAGCAGCTTCAAGTAAATTAACAACAATCTATCCTTATCTTTGTGGCAGATATGAAAGAGAAACTATTGATATGTTAAGCACAGCATTTAAGGATGTTGATATTAATATTATGGAGAAAACTATGGAGATAAATATGACTGGATTAGAACGAATAAGAGAAGAGACCCGCAAAAGTGAAATTTTACAACAGCAGGAAGAAGAAATATATAACAATACTAAAGCTGAATATAGAAAATACCAGAAAAGTGCTTATGAAAGCATAAAGGCATATTTTGATACATTAAAAACTATATTAGATAATTCTGATTCTGATTATTTAAAATATAATAAGATAACATTCAATATAAAAATCAAAGAATTACACATGATATATAGTTATTCAAAAAACAGTATGCAAGATTTATCCTATTATAATGGCAATTGTGGATTAACTTTTCGGGATTCATATGAAACAGTAGAAAGAAATCATCCTGAATATTTTGAAGATTTAGGTTTTTTTACCAGAATAGCGGAAAAATGGAATTATATACAGGCTTCCTTAGAACAGGAGATTATTACTCGTATAAGTCATCAGAATGACTTAAAACAGGATGAAATAAACAGATATAAGAAAAATATAGAGAACTATAAAAAGCTTTCTAATGAAGGAAATACAAGAAAGGCAGCAGAATATGAAAGATAAAGATTTAGCATTACAGATTGCCAAGAAATGAATTAATAATTAAGGAGTAAGCAAATGAGTAGCAGTTTAAGAGATACAGTAGAAGAATTAAATTATATCTGGAAACATATTAATGAATTTTTATACGAAAATGGAAAACCGACATTAAGACATGGTAAACCGGGAGTACTTATTGAACATACAAAGCAGGAGTACATTGATTTTTTAAATGAATTAGCTCAGGATTCTTTAGAAAGCTATCGTGATTTTGCAATTGAATATGGTTGGATAGATGCCCCTAAATCAAAATCAAATGATGATTATGATGATTACGGGAGGTAATGAATTAATGACACGAAATTGTAAGAAATGTGATATTGAACCTTGGTGTGAAAATAAAAATAAATCTGTTTGCGTTATGGAATTGTCACCCGGAGATGTTATCTCTTTTATTGACAGTAATATTTCTCATAAAGAAGAAAACTGTATTGTACATAGTGTTTCTGAAACTCAAAATGTTTCTTTTGGGAAACGATTAAAAGATGGAACTATTAAAGAAACATGTGGAATTAATGGAATTTATATAACTAAAATAACAAGAGAGGATATATAAAATGAATAATTACGATTTAGCAGTAAAGATTGCCAAGAAAGTAAAAGAAGTTGGCGGAATAGCTTATTTTGTTGGTGGATATGTTAGAGATTCTATTTTAGACATCCCCAATAAGGACATAGATATAGAAATTCATGGAATTAAGCCGGAAATATTAAAAAACATATTAAGTGAATTGGGTGACATACAGACTATAGGCAATGCTTTTGGCATTTATAATTTAAAGGGTTATGACTTAGATATAGCACTTCCAAGAAAAGAAAGATGCATTGGAACCGGACATAAGGATTTTGAGGTTTATGTAGATCCTTATATTGGGACACATGCTGCTGCCAGAAGGAGAGATTTTACTATAAATGCTTTAATGAAAAATATTTTAACAGGAGAGATTGTTGATGAATTCAATGGTTTAAATGATTTAAAAAATCATATCATAAGACATGTTGATAGTAGTACATTTAGAGAAGATCCGTTAAGAGTATTAAGAGCCTGTCAGTTTGCAGCAAGATTTGACTTTAAAATCGCCCCTGAAACTATTGAATTATGTAAAACTATGAATTTAAGTACCCTGCCTAAAGAACGAATTGCCGGGGAGCTTAGTAAGGCACTTTTAAAAGCCAAGAAACCTTCAGTATTCTTTAATAGTCTTTATGAATGTGAACAGACAAAATGGTTTAAGGAAGTCTATGCTCTTAAAGGTATCAAGCAGAATAGTAAGTATCATCCTGAAGGAGATGCTTATAAGCATACTATGTATGTGCTTGATGAAGCGGCTGATTTTAAATATATGCTTGAGGGTATAAATCATGTAGTTCCATTTATGCTTAGTGCTTTATGCCATGATTTTGGAAAGGCTGAATCAACTATTGTTAGAGATGATGGAAAGGTACAGTCTATCGGACATGAAAAAACAGGTGTAATATTAGCAACGCAATTTCTTGATAGAATATACAATAATAAGGAGTATACGAAATATGTATGTAATATGGTAGAACTTCATATGAAGCCTCATATGTGTTTTTATAATAAGTCAAAAGTGAAAACTACTAATCTTATGTTTGATAAATCGGTAGCCCCAGATGATTTAATACATCTGACATGGTGTGATAGTATCGGACATGATATGCTTAAACTGGATAATAATACATTCAATAAATTCCTTAACAAAACTTGGGAAGAAAATGATTATCTGATTAACAGACTGATTGAATACAAAGACAGAATTAAGCAACCACATATTACGGCTGATGATTTGATTGATATTGGACTTAAGCCATCACCACTGTTTAAAATTATACTTGATAAGGCTTGGGATATGCACCTTAAAGGAGTAAAGAAGGAACATGTATTAAAACAGGTTGCCGATGTTCTTACAGGAGATGATAAGGCTGCATTATTATCAGCGATTAATAACAAGAATAAAAAAGAGCGTGATAATATTAATGCTGATTATGATGATTTCACTTTATATTTTAAAGAACAGGACAATTATGATAGAGATTGAAAGGAAAAAATAATGATAGAATTAAAAGGAAAATATAATAGTGCAAAAGTATTTACAGATAACATTGATAATGAAACAGTAGGGCAATTAATTACTTTACTGAATCAGGAGTTTGCTAAGGATAATACAATTAGAATAATGCCGGATACACATGCAGGAAAGGGGTGTGTTATAGGTACTACTATGACTATTAATAATAAGATAGTACCTAATCTGGTAGGAGTAGATATTGGCTGTGGAATGCTTGCTATTAAGTTAAAAGAAAAAGAAATAGATTATAAAAAATTAGATGAAGTAATTACCAAATATGTACCAAGTGGCTGTAATATTCATAAAGAAGCTAAAAATACTTATTCGGAATTAAAAGATATAGTTGCCCCTATAAATATAGATAATGCTAATAAATCTATAGGTACATTAGGTGGAGGAAATCATTTTATAGAGATTGATAAAGATAAGGATAATAATTTATGGCTTGTAATACATACAGGAAGTAGACATTTAGGAATTGAAATTTGTGACTATTATCAGAATTTAGCTTATGAAAGGTTGAAAGAGAAAAATATTGGCGGTAATTTTAAGGATTTAAGCAAAAGGCTTATAACAGAATACAAAAAAGCCGGTAAAGAAAAAGAAATTTCTAAAGCGTTGCAGATTCTTAAAAACAAATTCGATAATACAATGCCTTCGGTAAGTAAAGAATTAGCATATCTTGAAGGACAGGATATGAAGGATTACCTGCATGATATGAAGATTGCTCAGGAATATGCAAAAAGAAATAGATGTGCAATAGCATCTGAAATTATAGAACATATGAATTTAACAATAGCCCACAGTTTTAATACAACTCATAATTATATAGACTTAAAAGTAATGATATTAAGAAAAGGAGCTATATCAGCACTTAAAGGAGAAGAAGTTATTATCCCTATGAATATGCGTGATGGGTCTTTAATATGTATCGGTAAAGGTAACCCTGGCTGGAATTATTCCGCCCCACATGGAGCAGGAAGAATACTTAGTAGAAGTAAAGCAAAAGATGTAATAAATCTTAAGGATTTTGAAGATAGTATGAAAGGAATATATACTACCAGTGTTGCTTTAAGTACTATAGATGAATCTCCGTTTGTATATAAACCTATGGATGAAATAATTGAAAATATTAAAGATACAGTAGAAATAGTTAATATAATTAAGCCAGTATATAATTTTAAAGCAAAGGATATGCACCTTAAAGGAGTAAAGAAAGAACATGTATTAAAACAGATGGCTAATATGCTTACAGAAGATGATAAGGCTGAATTATTATCAGCACTTAATGGTCATAATTAGTATTTTTAAATTTATACATAAAAAGCAGGGGATATCTCCTGCTTTTTTTTCTGTCATATTTTAAACATCAAAAATTTAAAGGAGAAAAAGATATGACTATTAATAAAATTATTAATCCATGCAAATGTAAGGTATATACAACTACCGGAAATAAAGTAAGTAAAAATGCTTTTGCTGAAATTAAATATGATGGGAAGAGTTTAAGTATTTCTGGTGTAATTGCTCCATTAGCAGATGGTAACTGCCTTGGTTCTGCCGGTCAGTGTGTTGATGAAATTAGAGAAGGCATTCCAACTGATGAATGGACTCCCGAAATGCTTAAAAAGTTTTGTGATATCTGGGATAAGTGGCATTTAAATGATATGCGTCCTTATTGCGAACATATGAAGGAACTTGGATGGATAGAACATATTCAGGATAAAGTTAAAATCGAAAAATGGACATTAACAAAGGAAGCTTATCAAAAGAAGGAAAATGCTGAAAAGAGGGCTTTAAATTGTTTAAGAAATGGAGAAACATTTGAGCCAACAATGGAAGAAACAGCATATGCAAATATGAAATATTCCATTGAGGTTTATGATGATGAAGATATTCCTTATAAGAATGCTTATGAATTAAATGAGAAAGATTGTTTAGGTCATACAAATACAAAATATATAACAAGAAGGTGGATCTCATATAAAGATAATGAACTTGGATTTATTGGCAGATCATGCCCTGTATGTGGTTATAAATATGGAACTTCATGGAAAATAGAAGAAGTGCCTCAGGATGTAATTGAATGGCTTAATAATTTGCCTGAAACAAAGGTAACTCCTGCATGGGTTTAGAAAGGAAAATAAAAGATGAAAAAGGATATTGTTGTTATAGAAGAGAAAAAGAACATCATTTATGACAATTATGATTTATCTGATAACTACGATTTTACCAAAGAAGATTTAATTGAAGAAAATGGCTGTATTCCTTCTGATGATGAAATTTGGGATAGAATATACTTTAATGATCGCATTAACTGGGAAGATGAACATTCAAATCTAAAGAATTTCTTTGATTGTAAAGGAAAGTGGATTATTTTTGGATTCACTCAGAGATGGAATGGAAAATATCAGACAGCGTATGTGTTTTCAGATTTTGATGATGCATTCTGTAAAGCTACAAAGGATTGTGATTATATTCGTATACATGATGCAAATGGCCATTTATATATTACATGTTCTCATCACGATGGAACTAATATGTATGAGATAAAAAAGCTTACTTCAAAAGGAGAATCATATCTGGAAAACTGGGAAAATAATTTTAATGATAATAGAACGGAAGAGTATATTTATGATCAGATCATAGAAAATTATTCTGTTATACCAAACTATTTTTCTATTACATATGAAAGAAGTATAGCATAATTATTCAAAGTCAGTGTCTTTATGGCACTGACTTTTTTATTAAAATTATTTTAATTCTGTCATATTAATATATATAAACTTTTTAGGATATTAAGCGAGAATCCTCGGTAATTCAATTGCCGAATAGTTCACTGAGAAAGAAGGGAAATAATATATGCCAAAAAAAGGAATAAAAATTAAGTATAATAAGTGGAATAAATATGGAAATATTCCATGTTGTTGCGAAAAAGGTTATGTAACAAAATTTGGAGCTTCAACGATATTTTGCTTTATATGCAATTTGTTCTGTTGCCGAAGATTATTTAAAACTGAAAGTTTTTGTAAAAAATATGGTTGGGACAAAACATGCCGTACATGCCAACAGATAGGTGAGTATCATTTCATTGATAAAGCAGAATATTTTTCTAAGGATGATATAAAGGAGGAAATATAATAATATGGATCAAAACAACACTTTTGGATTGAGTGAAAAAGCTGATAAAATTATAAAAAAAATATCAATATTAGGAATCACTATATTATTTATTTTGACAATAATAGCAGCCATTTTAAAACCCCAAAGAATAATTAAAGACCTATTAATAATTTTTGGAGGAGTATTTGGCTTTATAATAATAATATGTTGTTTGGTCAGTATTATTTGTTTTGTAGCTGATATTATTTTTCATTTTAGTCAGAAACATTAATAACTTTGAAATTAAAAATAACATAAACAATTAAAATCAGTGTCTTAAAGGCACTGATTTTTTTGTGTCAAAGTTACAGCTAAATTTTCTGTCATATTACTTATAAATAAAATTCAAAGGAGATTTTATATGAAAAACAATATTAATAATGTAAAACCATTAAATAACTCATATGTTTTAAAAGGAAAGAAACTGCAAGGCATCTTAGCAGAAAATGATATAACTCAGATGGAATTTTCAGAGATGCTAGATATTAACATGTCAGAATTATCAAAGATGATTCATAATAAACGAACTACCCCTGCAGATACATTAAATAAAATGTGTGATTTACTGCAGATTAATGCTACAGATATTGTTAATGAGACAAAAGAACTTCATAAAGAAAAAAATATTCCAATTACTGCTTCTAATTATAAATGGAATAGAGATTATTTTAATATGACTCTTAAAGCTAAAGGAATGACCATTCATGAGTTATGCAAAATTATAAAAAGAAATACAACTAATTTTTCAAGCTATGGCTTAGGAAAAACTAGACCATCAATCCAGACAGTTAATAAAATCTGTAAGACACTTGGATGTAACCCTAAAGAATTAATTAATGTTAGCGGTGAGGAATTAAATGATATTCTTGGATATAAATTATTTGAAATACCTTGTGAAATACCATGTGATTCAAATAATAATATTACAGATAAATCTGAAATAACTGCTGCAGTTATTGAAAATACAGATGCAAGTACAGATAAGGATACAAATGAATCTAATTTAGAAATCGATGAATCAGCTAATGAAAAGATGTATGTTCCAGAATATAAGCATTTTGAAAATCAGAATGTAATTCTTAACATGGAAATAATTAATGAAAATATTCTTATGTTAGCGAAAGATTTTGAAAATAAGTATAAATCTTTATATGCACAGGTAGATGAATTGAAAAATCAAAATAAGATTTTAACAGATAAGATTAGCACCTTAGAAGATAAGCTTGCTATCAAGTCACAAATAAAAGATACGCTTACTAATAATGTTAATAATGATAATAATTCTATACATACTGCAACTATTTGGGAAAATAATAGATGCAGTGACAAAGAAATGGATAATATTGTCAATTCTACTATAGTACATGATACTTCAGACGATTATAAAAGAAAGATATATAAGCTTGTTTCATACATAAGCCGTAAAAAGAATTTGATATTTAATCAGATTTTACATGATAGTTATACTCAGTTTACTAATACATATGGCATTAACCCTAATGAATTAAGAAAGGAAGCTAAACTATCAAATACAATTGATGCTATTTATAATCATCCATTAGCAAAAGATATTTTCTTTAATATGATGTGTTCTAACGCAACAAATGTATAAATTGATATTTAATATAACTACGGTCACAAAAATAGACTAGAAAGGAGCACCTATGAAACCAGAAGAAAGAATTGTAAAAGCAAGAATGAAAAATTCTAATAACTGGATTAAAGGATATTACATTTATGATTCTACAAATAAAAAGCATTTTATATATCCTTTAGATAATAGTGCTATTAAGAATGAACTTACAGAAATTGATGAAACAACATTATGTTATTTCATAGGATTAAAGGATAAAAATAAAATTCCTATTTATAGCAATGATATTGTAATCATTGATAATGAGCCGGATTATGAATATTTTATAGTTGAGTGGAACACAGATTTAGCTAGATTTGTTCTTAACGGTGACACATATATGGTTGATTTTGATAACTATAATTCAACTGATTGTGAAGTCATTGGAAATAAAGTTGGATATCCTGAATATGATTTTTTAAATAAACATATATGATCAATTTAAAGCAGGGATTATTTCCCTGCTTTAAATAAAAATAAGAAATTGTAAACAAGAGTTTCATATGATTATGAATTGAGGTGAAATGAATGAAAAAAGCTATTATACATATGGAAGTGGCTTGCGGTTGTTGTGGGGGTATTATAAACAGAGATTATCATAACAGTAAAAGTGTTAAATGGTTAAAAAATGCTGTAAGTGATTGGAGATGGACAAAAGAATATGGAAATACTTGTCCAGATTGTTTGGCAAAAATGAAATGAGGATTTACAAGGAAGTGAGGTAGATAAAATGAAAAGTTATGAACAATTAAAAAATATCCAAGAACAACTTATATCATTATCAGATGGTATTAAAAATATGTATGTCGCAATGAAGAATGAATGCATGAGAGAAATTATTGACGATAAACAAAAATATGTCACACAGAAAAATGAAATGTCTTCTTTGTACGAAAAACTTGAGAATAATTCATCAATGAGAATGACATGGATTAAAAATAAACTTCCTTGGTATATTACAAAATTTTGTAAAATTTCTAGCACAGAAATGGAACTAAGAAGCACAGATATTCTTATTGGTGTAAATATTGGAAAATCAAAGTCAGCTAATTGCTATATTAAAGTTACACCAAGAGATATTGGGTGGAAATAAGACTTGAAACGATGATTTACAGGGAAAAGTGAAGAAAAACGGTTTGGATAAATTAGAACAGGTAATGTAAAGCGAGAATTTAGAGAGGAGATTATTATGTGGAATAAATTTCCTAACACACCACCTGACATACCTGAAACAGAAAATTTCGGGATTGATTATGAAGTAAAATATAAATTGCCAAATGGAAAAATTGAAACAACAATAACAGAATGGTTATGGGAGAAAAAATGGAATTGGAGAATGGGAATAAACATTTTCTCTTTAATAGATACATAGTGGAGAATAAAGAAGTAGATTTTAAAATCGGATTAAAGGTTGATTTCAAATATGAATATTCAAAGTATTTCAAAGAATGAAAAAGTAACCATAGATTTAAGTTCAGACGATCTTGTAATGATTTGCAACGCAATATATTGCTAATCTAATGAAGTAAAAAGTAAAAAAAGTTTTTGCTCCATTTATAATGACATGATGATGACAAGAGATTTATGTCAATATAGTCACATTGATGACTTCTGCTTACAGAATAAAGAATAATAGTCGGATTAAGAAAAGAGTTAAAGTTGTACATTGCTTTAACTCTTTTTTTTATTTTTCTGTCATATATTAATTACATAATTATATTAAAGGAGAAAACAAATTTTGCATTTGTTTTATGGAAACCCTTTTTAAATAAAGGTTATGTTGAGCGTAGTTAATTCTACGATTTAAGTAATTACGCTTGATATAACCACATTATTGTTGTTGTTCAAGTACACCCAAACTTAAATAACTCTAAAGAAATTTAGTTGTTCATTGACATTCGTTAATGAAAAATAAGGAGGAATATATTATGAACAACAACAATAATAATATAAACAATAATAACAATATTATAATAGATATTGTTACATTTATATTTATGGCAATTGAATTTATTATTATAGTAATCAATGACCATAATGTAGAACTTTGCAAGGATCTTATTCTTTTTATAGGTCCAAGCCTTTTTGAGGTAATTAACGCACTTCAGATAGCAAAGAATAATAATGAAAATATGAAAAGTGCTATGAATATTACAAATATTATAGTACTTATTCTTAATATTATTGTTCTAATTGCAGTAGCAATTTTTGCAATTGAAGGTGTAGTAATGCCTGTAGCTGTAGAAATTGTGCTTAAGGTAATTGTAGCACTATTTCCAATAAAAAACATTATTAATATTGTCTATGACTTTATTTAATGATTAATTTATGGATTTTAAGAAAGGGGAGTATGATATATTGAAATATTGAAAGATTTTGATATATTGTACAAAAATTATATGAATGGATTATGTATTTTATATTTTGTCGCAGTTATAGTAGTTGGCGTAATATTGGGTGTGCTGATTGCTAAACATGACAAGAAAAGAAAATAATAATTCTCTCATACTTTACATACGACTGATGCTATATGCAAACGGTTAATAGAGCAGATGCTCTTATACAGAGAGGAAAATTAAAAAAACTGAATAATAATAAAAAAGCTCCTATAATGGGAGCTTTTTTTTATGTGTATTTTAAAATGTACATTAAAAATCTAATTGTTATTCCTAAAAACATCTGCCTGTATTTTTCTGTCATATATATTGTATCTACATTAACAAGGGAGACATACATATTGTATGTACTCTCTTATTTTTTTAAAGGAGGGCATACAATATGTCAATTAAAACAGAACAGACAAAAACAGTTACAACAAAAAGAAAAGGAAGAGTAGCAAAGGAATATGATTATAACTTATTAAGTTATGATGCAATTAAAAATTTTCAGAGAATGATAAACAGTAAGATGATTTCTAAAGATGAATTGTATGAAATTATTACAAAGTCAGATCTGTATAATTATTTAATGAATCAGGACACTAGGTATATTTATTTCTATGGCAACCCTGAATTTGATAATTTAAAAGAGTACAGAGAGGATTTATCATTAGCAGCATCAGAAAGAACCATTAGATTCATATATCAGACAATTAAGAATGATTTTAATGTTGAATCTGGAAAGAAGTTAAAGTTCTCTGAAAATATCGATTCTACATCCATAAAAAGTTACTTTCTAAAAAATTTTAAGGGTCTTTTAATCAGAGAGGTTTTATTACCAATTAGCCAGTATGAATTTCCAAGAGCAACAGCTTATACTCAGGAATTATTAAATAGTTTCCATAAGTCAGCAGGATATGAAAAGAAAGTATCTTCTTATTCAATTGAAAGTATTATGAAACATATTAATAATTCTTACAATGTGAGAACTCAGAAGGCATCAGAAAGAGGTAATGCTATTAAGGAAAGAAAGATTAATCTTAAAACAGCCTTTACTGTTTGGGAAGCCTATACGCCTTTTGGCCAGACTCCAACCTTTGATGATGATAAGAACCGCAAGTACCTTGAAGATTTTGAAACAAGTATGAGAACAAAGCACTCAAAGTATTCAACTGAAGCTCCAGCGGCTAAATTAATTTCTGCAGTATTAGATTATAATTTAGTGGATAAAATTGCTAGAGAACTGTTTCTTGGAAAAGATTATGATTTCTTTAGATTATGGTTTGATCAGGCATATTTTACTAATGACTGTATGAGCAGTGTTCACCCAAATAGTACATTTGCAAAAAAGTTCCCTGAATATATTGAATCAAATCGTTGGACTCCTGTACAGAAGAAAATTGATTCTCAAAGAATTGTGCTTATCCAAGAATTAATTAAGAGAGGTTTGATTTCAACTGATACAGAATCCAGTTCTAAGTATACACAAAAATTACTTAGGAGTGTATACGAATGTAATATTACTGATATTACTGATGAAAATATTATTGTGAATATTGATCCTGAAAATGTAATTGATTTTGCTTCAAAGAAGGCTGAGATTGAAACAAAGAATACTTCATTTGACAATATAGTATTTTCTTTGGAAGATGAAGAAGAATTTCTTACAGTAAAGTCTGTTTAAAATAAGAAAGAGGTTGTTAAGCCTCTTTTTTATTTTGTGTAATTATATACGGTAAATACACATTAGGATAGTGTAATATGTCATACACCTTCTTCAAAGCCTTTCTTTCATTTTTTTATCTTTAAAAGCATTTCTTTTACATCTTCCACAAATTACTTATACACTCCACAACATCATATAATATTTGCCTGATTATGCCATTTGTGCCTATAAAATGCTCCCCTGAACAAACAAAAGGCATAATATACTCCAACAGCTTTTTCATAACTTTATTCAATATGCTCCTATATTTTCCACCAATATCTTATCTTATGCCTATATATAATTGCTATAATCTAAACAATATCTACTTTTACACAAAAAAATACCTATATTAAATTCCATAGAACAAATTCTTTAACTCACAGCCATAGCAATGCCTTCCTTAAACATACCAATGCCATTCCCTTCTTCAATAAATTGTTCATATTTCTTATTTATCAATCCTTTTACATAAAAATAACATCACTTAAACCATAGCAATTCCCATTATATGCCCAATAACCGCTTTTATATCATCATCAATGCATTATTATTACTTCAATATGCCTTATTTTACTTAGCATACCCTTTTATATTGCTTATTTTGCCCAAATAAGCCTTTTTATTATAAATTCAATAATTTAACTTACAATCCTTAAAATCCCCGATTTGAGCCTTAAAACAAGTTTCTATGCCATTCCAATTCATTTCTTTTATTAAGATGCTATATTCAATAATATAAGTAACATACAAAGGCATATATAAGTACAAGCAGGCAACTGGCAAGGCTGTGCATCTATTATTTATAATCTATAAATTAACTATATGATGTTAACATACTGTTGTTTTTATATCACATAATTACCATATTGATGTTATATAAATTGCATATTTATACGCATTATATATCTATATATTGTTATTAAAACTTACATTATTTATCATAAAATAACCCATATGTTGTTATTAAAATCCATAAATTTATATACAATAATATCTATATGTTGTTATTAAAATTCATTAATTTGAAAATAATAATACCTATATCTTGTTATAATTATTGACATATTTAAACCAATTTTAAAACATATAAAGACCAATAAATACCAATATGATGTTATAAAATATGTACAATATGCTTAATATCTGATACTATTAAACTTAACTAAGCAATATAATAATACCTGTATGATGGTATTATTGTGTTCAAATAAGCAAAGAGAGAACCCAATGAAGCAATTAAATTATTTCCAATTTATTGAACATATATATAAATCAATCATTAATAATAATCCAAATTACCCTGACATTGAATATGCACTTGATACAGCAACACTTGGACAAGAATCAATTATTATCATGAATACAGGAGTCATTTCAGAAACTCCATTAATGCAAATTGAATTAAATGAATTATTTGACGAATATCAAAATGATAATAACCTGGACACAATTTTAATGAATTTATACAAAGAGATAGCGGAATGCATTACTCATATAAATGAGTTTATTTTACCGGTAGCAGATGAAAAGCAAACTCTTTTAGATAAGGTGATTCCATGTTTTATTGAAAAAGATAAAATGGATATACTTAATAATATTCCACATGACAAAATATGTGACTTGAATGTAGCATATAAAGTGATTCATAAACTTGAAACAGTAGAGGGTCGTACATATGCACAAGCACAGATTGTAACAAATTCAATTATAAAAAGACTGGGAATTTCCAAAGGGGATATCAATATAGCTGCATATAAAAATATGTTTGCTAAATATCCACCAGAATTAAAAAGTGCCAATAATATTTTAAATAAGCTGTTCAAAGATGATATAGAAAAAAATATAATAAATCGTATAATAAGCAAAAAAAATAATAATATGTTTCAAGTATATCTTTTAACTGATCCATACCATTATAACGGGAGTATATATGTATCATATAGCGAGTTCTTTAATAAATTTGCAAGTGATGCCAAATGCAATTTTATATTCAGAGTAATCTCCAGAGATAGTGCATTTTTAATAAAAGATAATTTTACTAACGACACAGAAAGAAGAAAAAATATAAAAAAATTTATTCAGATTTCAGATATATTTGACTTAAGTAATGAAAATATATCTTCGAATGTATATCTCTATGATAGATTTAAAAACCAAATAAGCATTTTGAGCTAAAAATTTTCAAATAAATATCTTATTCAATAATATTTTTGAATACATTGAATAATATATGACCTGATATCCAGGCAAAAGTACCTAATGTCAGAGAAGAACACAAAATACCATGTCAACATTAAAAGCTATACATCAGTATTTAGCAGCTTAATATAACAGGATATGTATTCAGTCGCTTTCAATATAATAATTAATGCATTTAGTTTTAATGTGGTATGTCAGGGTATAAACTCTGATGTACTAAATTAAAACTGTATAAGATGGCGAATAAAATTATGCTGAGTACAAGATATAAGTGAATTTCCTAGTCCAAAGCTTCGAAGTGTATTCAATTTTTAGGTATGTGTAAACACTAATAACTTCAGTTAACCTTTCAATTCTTTATTCTATTATTATTATTAATTAAATATTACATAGCTTATCTCTCGAAAAACATTTGTTAACTCTGGCAAGCAATTGTTTTGTGTCAAAATTTTTTAAAAAATTTCTGTCATATTCCTAATATAACAATATGTTAAAATATATTTCGAATAGAAAGGGAAATTGATTTATGATATTAATTAATAATAATTGGGAAAAAGCAGATACATTACAGGACATAGCAAAAATTATAAAGGAACAGTACAATCATGAGCTTGGAGAAACAATGGAGTTATTACTTGAAAATGACAGCGATGATTTAGAATGTTTAAAGGATTCATTAGATTCTGCAAAGGAAGCAATTGAAGAACTACAGGATCAGATAACAGAAATGATGTTTAATAAAAAATTTATGTGATTAAGCAAGGAAATTCCAATCGACCATAGTCAGTTGTGAGTAGTTCATATGTTTAAATTACATAATAATCAAGCAATACACAAAAGAAAATTCATATATGTCCATTAAATTAATACAAAAAACGACAAAATCGATATCATAATAGTAAAACAGCATTATTTCGAAGTAAAATAAGTAAATCTCTTTTATTTTTTTATTTCTGTCATATTACATATAGAAGATAAAATAAAAGGGGAATCAGCTTATGTCAAAAAAGATACCAGAAATACCAATATGGGAAAAATCATTGCTCACCATAGAGGAAGCTGCTGCATACGCTAATATTGGAATTAATTTAATGTCTGAATTAGTAAATGTACCAGGATGTCCTTATGTTATAAGAGTAGGCAAAAGAAAACGGTTGGTTAAAAGAAAAAAATTTGACGAATACATAGAAAATAACGAATTTTTAGATTAAGAGAAACATTAAAAGTTTCTCTTTTTTTTATATTATTTGAAGAAAAAGTATGATAAAATACAAGAACACACAAATCATTTCTAAATATTAGGATGTAACAAAAGCTGATTCCTAAAAAGGAGGAAATGATAATCTATGGGAAAAGATTTAAAAGGAAGAAATCTAGGGAAAGGAATATCACAGAGAAAAGATGGGAGGTATGTAGGGCGATTTACCAACAGATTTAAAACAAGGGAATCATATATAAATAAAGACTTAAAAGAAGTAAGAAAATGGCTTGAAGAAAAAAAAGCTGAAGATCAGTTAGGTTTAAATGTAAAACCAAACACAATTACAGTAAATGATTTATATAAATACTGGGTAAATAATTATAGGGTTGGAATAGTCAAACAAAATACTTTACAAAGGAATGATGATACATATAAAATATTAAAACAGTATTTAGGTAACATGCAGGTCACAAAAGTAACTCCTATGTACTTAAATACAGTATTTAAAGATATCACGCCCAATTATTGCAAAGACACATTAAGTCATATAAAAAGTCTGTACAATTCATTATTTGAATTGGCGAAAGCAATGGAAATAATAAAAGAAAATCCATTTAATAAATATACAGTTATATACGCTAAAGCGAAGAATGGAGATAAAGAAAAAGCTATAACCAAAGAAGATTATTTTGATGAAACAGAAGAAGCTTTCTTTTTAGCTGTATTAAAAGATATAAATAGCAAATATTATGATTTATTTGAGTTTCTTCTTAATACAGGGTTACGAATAGGAGAATGCCTTGCGTTAGAATATGATGATATAAAGATTAATCCTAAGAATAAGGAAAATGTATTTATATCCATCAGTAAAACAAAGACAACCCAAAAAGATGAATATGGAAATCCAATATTTAATACTCCAAAAACAGCTAAAAGTATAAGAAAAATACCATTAAATAGAGCTGCAAGAAAAGCATTGTTTTCACAGATAGAAAAAAAAGAAAAAATATATAGAAAAAAAGAAGTCTGTAAAAAATACAGAACATATATATTTACAAATGAACTTGGGTATAGCATTGAATACACAAACATACAACAACATTTAAAACGTGTTAATTCAGAAATTGAAAAATACTTTGTAGATTATAAGTTCCCGTATGTACATTGCCATTTGATGAGACATACATTTGCAAGTAAATGCTTTAATGCAGATATAGATCCTAAGGTTGTGCAAACATTATTAGGACATAAGAGTATACAGACAACAATGGACATATATACACATGTAATATCAAATAAATTACAACAGCAAATAAAATCGTATGATGATTATTTAAAATATAGGAAAAAAAATAACAAAGTAAATACAGATTATCTGAATGATACAATACAGGAACAAGGGCAATTACAATATAATATAGGAGATATTCTTGATAATTTAAAAAATGGTATCAAAATGGTATCAAATTAAGATATTTTAATTTTGAAGATGCTCTTAATTATTAGTATTTATGCGGTTTTATTCAATTTGAATTTTTGTGTTTTTTATTTTTAATTATGACATATGTCGTCATATATAACCAAACTATACTACACTACTGCTTTTGAGAAAGGATAACATATGATTTCATCTAAATTTGAAAATGAAATATGGATATATTTCCAGACAAATTTACGTCCAAGAACACGGAAAGAATATTGGAATGTTATAAAGAGCTTTGATAAATTAACTGGACACGACCCAATGAAATTAACAAGAAAAGAGGCGATGAATTATTACAACAGCCTTATAGAGAAGGTTAACTCTGGCAGACTGTCATATAACACTGCAGTTATGCGACTTTCAGTCATGAAATCTGTATGTACATTTATAGAAACTTATACTGTTAATCATGGCAGACGATATGTTAATCATTTTGAAAGTATGTCTCTTCCAGAACAGGATAAAATATTGCCAAAAGATGCAATACCTGATACTAAAGAAATTGATAATCTTCTGAGTGCGGCATTAGATGCCAATGACAATAAAGCATTTTTAATATTTTCACTTGTAATTAAGATGGGGCTTACCAATCAGGAAATATGTAATCTGAACAAAGAATATATATGCCGAAATCAGACAGGACACCTATGTATTAATATGCCACCAAAGAATCATATAAGCAGATTTCTTATTATACCTGATGACCTTGGTACAATTCTTGATACATATATTGTGGCTGAAAATATACAGAGCGGCGCATTATTTACAAATATACGAAAAAACCGTATTAAAATGCGCGATACAGAACGTCTTCTTGCTTCATACACAGATAAGCTTGTGAAAGCCAAAAAATTGCGGAAGCATTATACAATGCAGACACTCCGTCATGCAGCTATAAGCTATATGCTAATGGGAGGAGCATCTAAAGATGAAGTTGCTTCATACACTGGAGTAACAGGAAAATGGATGAACAGGTATGATAAAATAATCGCTGACAATATTATAAATGTAGCTGCCAATTATAATATAATTAATATCAACCCTTCTAAAATTGACAAAAATGTATTTGAATAACTATAATTACACAATGAATAAAATTCATAACTGTGGATTATACAAAAACATGTCAGGAGGGATATTATGATATATAAACCATACAAACATCTGGTTCAGTATTATGAAACAGACCAGATGGGAATAGTTCATCATTCTAATTACATAAGATGGTTTGAGGAAGCAAGGTCATTTCTTCTTGAAGAGAATGGCTTTGGCTATAAGAAAATGGAAGAATCAGGCATAATAAGTCCTGTATTATCAGTTAATGCCAGATATAAGTCTATGACTCATTACTATGATACTGTTATTATTAATGTCAAGGTTGTTAAATACAATGGTGTAAAAATTACGCTTGAATATACTGTGATTGATGAAAAGACTGGAGAAGTAAGATGTACTGGCGAAAGTGAACACTGCTTCCTTGATACATCAGGATGTCCTGTATCATTAAAAAGATCTTTACCAGAATTAAATGTAATGTTTATTAATATGACAGAAAATTAATAATATTCATAAACCGCGATATAGCAATTTACTATACCGCGGTTTATTATTTACATATACATATATTACTTAGATAAGACTCTCATAAAGCTTTGTAATCTCTTCTACGCTTGTTTCTCTTGGATTACCTGGACGGCATGCATCATCATATGCTGACTGTGCAAGGAATGGAATATCCTCTGACTTAACAATATCCTTAAGATCAGCAGGAATTCCAACATCAGCAGCAAGCTTCTTAACAGCATCAATAGCAGCTTTTCTGTATTCATCCTGAGTCATCTTTTCTGTGCCTTCAACACCCATTGCCTTGGCAATATCACGATACTTTTCACCAGTAGCAGGTGCATTATACTCCATACCTGTTGGAAGAATAATAGCATTAGCTACACCATGTGGTGTATCATAAAGTGCTCCAAGTGGATGAGCCATAGAATGAACAATACCAAGACCTACATTAGAAAATCCCATACCAGCTATGTACTGACCTAAAGCCATTCCTTCTCTTCCTTCAGGAGTATTATCAACTGCATCTCTTAAACTCTTGGCAATAATCTCAATTGCCTTTAGATGGAACATATCAGATAATTCCCATGCACCAGCAGTAATATAACCCTCAATAGCATGTGTAAGAGCATCCATACCGGTAGCAGCAGTAAGACCCTTAGGCATGCTTGACATCATATCAGGATCTACAACAGCAACAACAGGAATATCATGAGGATCTACACATACCATCTTACGATTCTTCTCTGCATCAGTAATCACATAATTAATGGTAACTTCTGCGGCTGTACCAGCTGTAGTAGGAACTGCAATAATAGGAACTGCCGGATTCTTTGTATCAGCAACACCCTCAAGACTTCTTACATCAGCAAACTCAGGATTGTTGATTATAATACCGATTGCCTTGGCTGTATCCATAGAAGAACCACCACCAATAGCTATCAGATAATCTGTTCCCGCATTCTTGAATGCTTCTACACCTGTCTGTACATTCTCAATTGTTGGATTAGGCTTGATGTTAGAATATAATTCATAAGAAAAACCATTATCATCAAGAACCTTAAGAACCTTTGCTGTCACACCAAACTTAACAAGATCAGGATCAGAGCATACAAATGCTTTCTTAAACCCTCTTGACTTAACTTCTGTTGCAATCTCCTGGATTGCACCTGCTCCATGATAAGAAGTTCCATTCAAAATAAATCTCTGTGCCATAAAAACGCCTCCATAAATATAAAATTGTTCACTTTTAAAAGTTGACTATATTTTACTACTATGACAAAATAATAACAAGTTGATTTTATAAAAAAAGCATAATAAAATCATGATTTCTTATAAACAATTACCATTTAACTTCTGTCAGATAAATGTTATACTTATAACAATTGATTTTATGCAATTTATTAATTTCAGAACAAGAAAGAGAGGTACAAATTATGAATATATCAGATAAAATAAAATACATCGGAGTTGATGATACAACAATAGATCTTTTTGAAAGCCAGTATGCTGTTCCAGATGGTGTTTCATATAACTCATATGTAATTCTTGATGACAAAACAGCCATTATGGATACTGTCGACAAGCGTGGAATGAAAGACTGGGAAAACAATCTTCTTAATGCTCTGGATGGAAGGAATGCTGATTATGTAATTATACAGCATATGGAACCTGACCATGCTGGAAGCCTTGCCAGACTTATTGAACTTTTCCCTGAAATCACTGTAGTAGGTAATGCCAAGACATTTGTAATGATTAACCAGTTCTTTGAGAATATTAACATTAAGAATTCTCTTACTGTTAAAGAAGGAGATACTCTTAATCTTGGTTCCCACACTCTTACTTTTGTCATGGCGCCAATGGTTCACTGGCCTGAGGTTATGGTAACTTATGAAAGCAGTGAGAAGGTTCTGTTCTCAGCTGATGGGTTTGGAAAATTTGGGGCTCTGTCGCTTACTGAGAATGCGGACTGGGCATGTGAAGCAAGAAGATATTATTTTAACATAGTTGGTAAATATGGTGCTCCTGTCCAGACCTTACTTAAAAAAGCTTCGGCACTTGATATTAAGACTATATGTCCATTACATGGTCCTGTATTATCAGATAACCTCGGATATTACCTTGACTTATATAACACATGGAGCAGTTATCAGCCAGAAAGCAAAGGTGTATTTATAGCCTATGCTTCAATTCATGGCAATACTGCATATGCTGCCGAACAATTTGCAGAAATGCTTCGCAACAAAGGCGTTGATAATGTTGTTATTACTGACCTTTCAAGATGTGATATTGCTGAGGCAGTAAAAGATGCATTCAGATATGACAGAATGGTTCTGGCTGCCGCAAGTTATGATGCAGGTGTATTCCCAATTATGCAGGATTTTCTTCATCACCTTCAGGCAAAAGCATTCCAGAACAGAACAGTAGGACTTATTGAGAATGGCTCATGGGCACCTACAGCTGCAAAAACAATGCGAAACATACTTGAAACAATGAAAAATATAACAATTGTTGAACCTGTTGTCACAATTAAATCAGTTCTTAAAGAAACTGATATTCCTGCATTAGACCAGCTTGCTGATGCACTTAAATAAGTATTTCTTCATTATGATAATGAAATAACAATATAGTTAAAGAGGGTGTTTTTATGAACAATTTCGCTGTTATAACAAAAGCTGAACAGGACGTTGCTAAAGCAAAAGCACATTTATCTGTCCTTAAACAGAAGATTAACGATAGTAAAGCTAAGCTTGAAGAAGCAAAGAAAGATTATGATGATAATATCAACGCAGTATCATCAGATAATTCTGGTATTCATGAATATATACTTTCGGTTGATCTTATAAAAGTTGAATTGAATAAAGCAGAGGCATCCCTTTTGTCACTTAAAGATGAGATTAATAATGCTAAAGAAGCTTCTAAAAAAGCATCAGAAGTTCATTCTGCGGCTAAACAGAAGACAATTGAAATGGGAGACAGATTCTATAATATAAAAAAGAAAGCTGATACTTTTAAAGACAGTATCAGCAAAGTAGAAGAGAATCTCAATGCAAAAAAAGCCGTATATGATGAGTATATTGATGCGGCTGATAAATCACAGGATAAGATAGACGAAGCAAAAGCCCTGCTTAAAGAATTGGAAGATAAATATAATAAGGCTGTAGCTTCTATTCAGGATTTACAGGAAGAATACAATCGTAATTCTTCATTAATATCAGGCAGAAAGACGATGCTTGAAAAAGCAGAGGCTGAAGAAGCTGATAAGAAAAAAGACTATGAACAGATTCATTCAATTGAAACAATTAAAAAAGTTGCATATGACCGTACAATAGAGGCACAAAACCGCCTTAAGCCAGCGTATGATGAAGCTGTTAACGCAGAGAAATATGCAAAAGAAGAATATGAAGATGCTGCAAAATTATTAGAAGAAGCACATACTGCATATGACAATGCTGTCAATGATGAAGCTGCTAAAGAAAAAAAATATAACTCGCAGGTAGATATTGGCAGAGATTCTCACAATTATGACTATGATGCTGTGCTTGATAATCTTAGAGCTGAAGAAAAGAGCATTTCATTAATAACTGATTTTACAATTAATAATCCCGATATTCAGGATTATTGCAAGCACCTGATTCTTTATAATCTGACAGTACATGATTACAAAGACATATCATTTGGAGAATGGATTGTTAATCTTAAGGGATTATCCGGACTTGCATATATACCGGTAAGTTTCACAAAAAATGGTATCTCTGATAAAACTAATTATTCATGTGAATGCAAAAAAACTTCTGATAACAGAATTGATATATGTGAATGTGACATATCAGACATGTCGCATATTATTAAGAAACCATTCTTTACTGAAAAGGATTTTTTGAATGGAACAGATCTTTACCAGTTAAGCCTGAAATCTATTCAGGATGATATTAATAATGCAGAAATTGCCTATAACAAAGCAAAAACAACCACAGATAATGCAGCTGCAACTTTAGAAACGCGAAAAGCCGCAGTTCCTGGTCTTAAGACAGAATACGAAAAAGCTGTAAAAAATGCTGAATCAATAAAAATGAATTTTAATACACAGCGTGCTATGGTAAATCGTTCTAAAACTGAATATGATGAAACGGCCAAAGCTGCTGCTGCTGCATATAAAATCTATGAACAGTATAAACAGAAAGCTGATGCATTATTAGAAGAATATAACAGAGTAACTTCTACAACCTCTTCAATTAATATAGAATATGAAAATGCCAGAAAAAGTGTAGATAAAATACTTAATGATATTGACAATGCCAAAGATCATATAAAAAAACTTGAAGCATTTGATGAGGATTCAGCTTCTGTTCTTAATAATGCAAAGCTTGAATATGAGAACGCTAAAGCACAATATGATGAAGTCATTGCTGCACAACAGAATGCTGCAGCAAATATGCCTCAGGTTAAGGATGAACTTAACAAATGTATTGCTGATGAAGAAGCTAAGAAAAAAGCAATGGAAGATGCTCTTGCAGATGAGATGAATATCCACAAGAAAATCAACCAGACAAAAGAAAACATCAATCAGATACGCTTTAAACTACATGAAGCTGAAGAAAAACTTGGTAAAGCCCAGGCTAATTCTGATGAAAAAGGACGTACTTCTGAATCATTAAAACTTGCATATGACAATGCTAAAACTGAATACGAAAAAACCAATTATACATATACCCAAAGCAGCAGCATATGTAACCAGCTTTCTAAAGTATTCTACAAATTAAATTATGAAGCAACAAGAAGTGATTATAATAAAGCTGATTATGATTCTGCAAAATCAGCATATGACTCTGCACTTAATGAATTCAGTAAATTAACAGGTTTAACATTTAATTATACTGATGAAACAGATACTACTATAGATGAGGTATCTGATAAATCTTCTGATACAAAGGAAAAAGGGCTGCTATCTAAATTCTTTGGGTCAAGAAAAAAATAACATATAATGACAACTATATAACAGGATGGACTAATTAATGCTTTCAACAATTGAATCAATAAACAGCGTAATCAATAACTTTATCTGGGGACTTCCTGCAATGATATGTATTATCGGCGTAGGAATTGTCTTAAGTGTAAAAACCAGATTTATCCAGATAAGGAAATTTCCTTATGCAATGAAAATAACTATCGGGCGCATGCTTAAGAAGCGTAAAGCTTCTGACGGCGCCCTTACGCCATTTCAGGCTGTCTGTACAGCTTTAGCAGCAACTGTAGGTACCGGTAATATAGCCGGTGTTGCTGGAGCAATTGCAATTGGTGGTCCTGGGGCTGTATTCTGGATGTGGATATCCGCAATACTTGGAATGTGTACTAAATTTTCCGAAGTGGTTCTTGCCGTACATTTCAGAGAAACTAATAATAAAGGTGAGCTTGTTGGCGGTCCGATGTACTATATTAAAAATGGTCTTAATAAGCACTGGCACTGGCTTGCTTATTTATTCTCAGCACTCGGTGTTCTCACTGTATTTGGAACAGGTAATGCAACACAGGTAAATACCATAACAGCTGCTTTAGATTCAGCATTAATTAATTATAACATAATATCTGCTGATTCAACTCATGTGATTAATCTTATAATCGGAATAATAATTATGATACTTATTGCACTTATAATGATTGGTGGAATAAAAAGAATTGGCAGAGTTACAGAAAAACTCATACCATTTATGGCTGTGTTATATATAATTCTTGCCATCGGAGTTGTACTTGTTAATATTAATAATGTTCCTGCTGTATTTAAATCAATATTTCAAGGTGCATTTTCACCTGCATCAGTTACTGGTGGTGCAGTTGGAAGCTTCTTTATGAGTATGAAAAAAGGAGTATCAAGGGGCATCTTTTCTAATGAAGCCGGTCTTGGTACCGGGTCTATTGCACATGCATGTGCTGATACAAGTAAACCCGTAAAGCAGGGCTTTTTCGGAATATTTGAAGTATTTGTAGATACAATTGTAATATGTACACTGACTGCTCTTGTTATATTATGTAGTGGTGTTCCGGTAGGATATGGTCAGGCTGCTGGTGCAGAACTTACAATATCAGGCTTTACATCTACATATGGAGGCTGGGTATCAATATTTACAGCTGTTGCAATGTGCTGTTTTGCCTTTTCAACAGTTATAGGATGGGGACTCTATGGACAAAGATGCATAGAATTCCTTTTTGATCCTAAAGCAACTAAACCATTCATGGCTGCTTACTCACTTGTTGCTGTAGTTGGTGCAACAATGAATTTAGGTCTAATGTGGAGCATTGCTGAAACTTTTAACGGGCTTATGGTGATTCCTAATCTAATAGCAGTATTCCTGCTTTCAAACACCGTTGTACAGCTTTTAAAAGATTATTTTAATGGAGAAGGTAAAATAAAATGAAGAATATTTTACTGATAGCTACTGGCGGCACAATTGCTTCAAAAGATAATGGCAATGGTCTTACGCCATCAATTGATGTTAATATTTTACTTGACTATATTCCGGTAATCAGACAAAAATGCCATGTTACCGGAATATCATTAATGAATATCGATAGTAGTAATATGGATACAGCTCATATTAGTTCCATTTCAGAATGCATCATGAACAATTATAATGACTATGATGGATTTGTTATAACACATGGAACAGATACTTGTGCTTACACTGCAGCTGCATTATCATATCAGCTTGTAAATCTTTCAAAGCCTGTCATTCTTACCGGCTCACAGTTACCCATTGATGTAGAAAAAACTGATGCCGTCATGAATTTAACAAATGCATTTATTTATTCATGTGAAGATATTTCTGGAGTATTTCTTGCATTTTCTGAAAAACTTATAAAAGGAACATGTGCTAAGAAGATCAAGACGAAAAGTTTTGATGCATTTGAAAGTATTAATTTTCCATATATTGCAACAATCAGAAACAACATCGTTGAATATAACATTAATACATTTGAAAATATAATTACATCAGGCAATGGATTTCATATCAAAACTGATATGTGTACTGATATAGCAGTTATCACACTTTTTCCTGGAATGAATTATAATATTTTTGATTATCTTAATTTATCGTGCCGAGGCGTAATTATTGAGGGTTTTGGTATTGGAGGAATGCCAGATAATATTATAGAACACATTCACAGACTTACAACTAATGGCATATGTGTTGTTATTACAACACAATGTCTCTATGAAGGTGTTAATTGGGAGATATATGAAGTCGGGCGTAATCTTGCAAAGGAAAATGTCATAAATGGAAAATCCATGACAATTGAAAACCTTACAATGAAACTCATGTGGTCGCTGGCACATTATAAAAACATTACTGATGTAAAAACTTTTATGGAAAAGGAGTTATAACAATATGCTTACAGAACAAAGACATGAAATAATTCTTAATCTGCTATCTGAAAAGGGAAGCATTACCGTAACTGAACTTAAAGACATTCTCAATACTTCTGAATCAACAATAAGACGTGATCTTAATACACTTGATGAACAGGGCCGGCTTACCAAGGTATTTGGAGGAGCTGTTGAAAAGATCAATGGTGTATCTACTACCGAATTATCTGTTTCACAAAAAGCTGATGTAAACACAGAAGAAAAGAAAAAAATTGCAATGTATGCAGCAAGACTTGTAGTACCTAATGATTTCATATATATTGATGCTGGAACTACTACTGAATATCTGATTGATTATCTTGAAGAAAAGAATGCAACATATGTTACCAACGCAGTAACACATGCAAGAAAACTTGCAATTGCAGGCTTTAAGGTAATACTAATTGGAGGTGAACTTAAAGGATTAACAGAAGCTGTTGTAGGAAATCAGGCAATTATTACAATCGACAGAATGAATTTTAACAAAGGATTTTTTGGAACTAATGGTATTACCGAAAAATCAGGTTTTACTACACCTGATATTAATGAAGCACTCGTTAAGGAAACTGCATTCAACCACTGTCACTTCAAGTATATTCTTGCTGACAGCTCAAAGTTCGGAGAGACAAGTGCCGTAACATTTGGTAATATAGGAGAAGCCACAATACTTACAGACAAAAAAATTGGCAGCTTTGCAAAGCTGCCAAACATAATAACAGTATAATTATATCTGATATTATAGCACGCTGGCAATGATTTTACTTATAATAAGAACAAAGTTCCTATCATAATCATTCCAGCGGCTTTTATGATTAAACACATCGTAGAAGAAATAGTATCTTCTATATTTAAATTCAAACCATGCACTGATGAAAGCCATTATATTACTGTCTGATAACTCATTATATAATTCCTTATGCCATGCCTCCACAGATGAAACAATACCGATTGACATAGAATTATTCTTATTATATCTAGATAAAAATGCCTTATCATTAAGAATATTCGTCATATCCGGCATTCTCTTATATTCACCACAAGAATATATAAGCTCGGAATTATCATTATATATTCTCAGTCCATCAATCTCAAACTGCTCTAAAATATTATTGGCAACATCATCAATTGCATCTTTTCCTCTGGATACAAGTTCAAGAATTATGTCAGATACCACGCCTGACATATATTCTGAATGATCAGACAAATCAAGAATTTTATGAATATGCCTGCTATTATTCTCAAGTGAACCATGCTTACTTTCATTATATATAATAAATCTGTTTCGTCCTTTTTCTTTTGCAAGGTACAGGCATTTATCAGCTTTTCTGAAAAGTTCCTCGTAATCCGTTCCATCTTTAGGAAACAGACTTACACCAACAGAAAGAGTAACTCCAAAATCTTCAATTCTGCTATCAAATGCATATTGTAATTCCTTACGCATAGTTGTAAGAAGAATCCTCAAATCCTCTTCGTCTTTAATATTATTAGTGAATATATAGAATTCATCTCCACCAAATCTTCCAGCAATTCCTCGTCCGTTAAGGTTAGCATTAATAATGCCTGCTATCTTACTTAATACTTCATCGCCAAAAAGATGACCATATGTATCATTAATGCTCTTGAAATTATCAACATCAAACATAATCATATAATGAATCTTATCATCTTTGGATGCAATTACCGATTTAGTATATTCCATGCATGCACGTTTATTAAGAAGTCCAGTGGCAGAATCAACAGCTTCACTTGTTGCATAATAAGGAATAACATCCGAAACACATCCATCAACAGTCTCAAGATAACCTGCAACAACAGACGTTTTATTTGTTGAAAACAGGCTGTCACCATTCACTTTGAACTTGTACAGTTCATCGTTATGCTCATCAAGCGGCAGATAAACCATACAGCTGAACATATTAGAACCATTCTTTAAATAATTATAAAATGTAGCAAACTCCTTACGCTCTGAATCAGACCTTAATATTCTTAACATTCTTTCCCTAAACTGTTCTAGAGTTCCCTTAATAGGTGCATTGCACTGATTACCACGGTACAGATATATTGTAAACATATCCGTGTAAGAATTGTAATCAAATAAATAATTTCTGTATGTAGAAAGTATTGTCCTGTACTTATTGACATTGTCCAAAGCCATAAGATACCTGCTCTCAACTGCTGAAAGAAAATAACATCTGACTTCAATTACATTCTCACCTGACAGAATCTTCCCATTATTAGAAATCACCATATCTGTCCAGTAATATTCACCAATACCATTTCTTAACAGAATCAGCATTCTACAATTCTCACCTGGCTTAAGCGTCTCAAAAGCCATCTTAAAATCCTTAAGATTATCCTGATGAACAATATCAAGAAAATTAATACCAACAAGTTTTTCTACAAAATGATAGAAATGTTCATCCGCATTAATAACTTCATAATTTCTTCTGATTAAAACATCACAATATGCAACACAATTCTCTTTTCCAAAATGATTCTCTGATATAATCATAGTTCACGTCTCCATCCTGATATATTATTATAATTGTAACACGAATATAACGAATTATCTAGTGAAAAATATATTAACTTATATATGTATATTTACTTGAAAAACACATTTTGAAAATGTATTCTATTAGTACATTTAGCACATACATCAGGGGGTATATATGGAGTACAAAGTAGCATTATGTGACGATGACGAAAAAATTGCCAGCAAGATAATGGAGGCATTTAATAATGAACTTCATGCACATAATCTTGAAGCCACAATTGATTACTATTCATCAGGGAATGTATTAATTGAGGCTGTAAAAGAAAAGCATTATAATCTCGCCTTGCTTGATATAGACATGACTCCGCTTAACGGATTTGACACAGCACAATCTATATGTTCCATTTCATCAGATACAAGAATAGTTTTCGTAACTTCACATGAGGAACTTGTATTTGATACATTTGAATATACACCATTCTACTTTATCAGAAAGAAATATTATGAAACCGGTGTGAAAAAGCTTGTAAACAAACTTACACATACAGACCTGCTCACCACTTCGGTTCATCTTGAAAAGAACGGTTCAATTACAAGCATTGACTCTGTAAGTATCAAGTACGCGGTCAGTCAGGATCATATGCTCAATATATATACAACCTCTGGAAATTATCAGCTTAGGAAAAAGCTTTCAGACCTTGAAAGTGAGCTTACCGGATATAATTTCATAAGAGTACATAAAAGCTGCCTGATTAACTACATGCATGTAAGAAGATTCGATGCTGTCAGTTCAGAAGTTGTTATGAAAGACGGCTTCAGGATAAAAGTCGGGCGCTCCTATAAAGATACATTTAAGAAAGGCTTTGTACAGTACCGCCGTACAATGTAAGACAACATACTATGTTTCCATACATTTCATTTAATTATTCGCAATACATTCTTTTACTGACTGTTGCAATAATATTTTACAATAATTCGCTTAATATAATCGGCAAAAAGAAGAGAGTATATCCATATATAATCCAGCTTATTGTAACGATTGCAGTACCGCTGCTTACATATCAGGCACAGAAAATGCTTTCGATATATTCATATCCGGTAATGCCATATGTCATATTCTCACTTATAATATATGTTCTGTTAATTATTGTCCTTAAATCATTCGCGTCAATAAGAAACGGCATGTTTAATATTCGTGATATCATAATTCTTGCATTGACTTTGATTACCGTATGTGCCGTATTTACAGTGACTATGAAAATGCAGCTTACATCAGGCAGCCTGCTGATTCTTCTTTTATTGTGCATACTGATATTTCTTATATACGAACTGGCTTTGTCACTATATATGGCAAACAGCAATAAAAAATATGCGGATAAACTTCAGGAGCAATTAACATCGGGAGAAGATTACATCAAAAATGTAAGCATGCTTGACCGTCAGATACGCTCAATAAAACATGACATGAACAATCAGCTTCAGGTGTTAAGCGGGCTTATTAATAACGGACAATTTAATGAAGCATCAGATTTTTTAAAACAGTACGGTATCGGTCTTGAAAAAACAATTGATTATATTAACACCAATAATCCGGTCATCAATACATTAATTAACAGCAAAATTGCATATGCCAAAAGCGAAAATATAATAACAGCAATTGATATTACTAAAGACATCAAACCTATGACCGGCAATGACCTGTGTTCTATTATTGGAAATGTGATAGATAACGCAATAGAAGCAGAACTTCACGAGGAAGAGTCTCTGCGCCAGCTTCATATTCAGGCATACTGGGACGATGAAGAAATGGTATTCCATGTAAGCAATTACATTAATGAAACAGTTCTTGACAGGAACTCTGGTCTTGCCACAACCAAGGAGGATAAGAACTCCCATGGTCTCGGAACTAACATTGTAAAATCACTTGCTAAAAGGAATTATGGAACATGTGATTATTACGAAACAGAGAATGAATTTCACTGTGAAATACGATGGTAGAATGCATATTTAAACACATTTTCGCAACTATACTAATAAAATATGTAACTTACGTCGTTAAACATGCATCTTACGACAAACCGCAAAATAACAGTCTTGTGCTTTAAGTACGGGGCTGTTATTCTGTTTTTAAGAGATAAGTACTTATTTAAAATAATTTAACAGGAGGACAAAATATGATATGTAAAAAAGCCATTAAAAATGCTGTCATATTCACAGCAATGCTACTAATTGTTGGTATTAATTCAACACCATTAATATCCAAAGCAAGCAACAGCTTTGGTGTAGCCTTCAGTGTAGATGGTGAAACTAAATTTACAGATAAACAAGAAAAATGTACTTCTTCATCTGTTCAGATGTTATGCACTGATAAAGATATTGATGGTTCATATTATTATGGCAAAGTATATGCTCATGAAAACGGAGAATATTATGATGTATCACATGGATATGAATACTATTTTGATGTCAACGAAACTCATAATATGCTTAACTGGGTAAATGAGGAAGGCTACACACATGCTGCCATAAGATGTGAAGCGTATTCTGTGGATGATTACCATGGTGCATGGTTTGGCGGTTACTGGTATCCGGATATCTAGGAGGCTTAATAATTGAAACTGAAAAAAGTAACTTTTATATTACTATTATTAACTGTGTTGTGCGGCTGCACAGCACAGCCTTCTAATAATACCAATAACATATTAAAAACCAAAACATATCTATACAGTTATGATTATGAAACAGAGCCTGATGGAGAGTTAATCACAGCTTATCATGAAGAAAAACCATCTGTTGACTTGAACGAATCCAGAGATGTTGTAAAAGCAACAGTTAATTTTAGAAAAAATACTGTAACATACATTAAGATGAATGAAACATATTCAAAAGGTAATTATGAATGTACAGTAAAAGAGGCTTATAAAACTGTATCTTCTGATTTTTTCTATACATTAGTTGATGAACAATATCATGAAGCTCTAGCAAAAGAAATTGCAAAAAGACCATATATTTCAAAAGATACAGGAAAATTAATTAAGCCATACGATTGTTTTTTCTGTGTAAAAATTCATTTAAAATACACTGGATCTCAACCGACTACTATGGAATTTAATTCTGCTGAATTTGAGAAAAAACCTGATTCATTATTATATTCCAATGGTTTTCTTATTTTTATTGATAATGCTTTATCTAATGAAAAGAAAGATAATTTATATCTAGAACCTGGTAAAGAATATGACTTGTGGCTTTTCTATCATATATCGGGAAATTTTTCTGATAAAAATATCTATTATATTCAGGGTGATTTTCAAAATTATAACGACCATGATAGTTATGATGGTTATCTAATTGAACTAAATGATTTGACTGAAATTGATTAGTCTTACTACTTTAAGAGGAGATATTTAATATGAAATTAAAAAAACAATTAAAAACACAATAATATTTGTTGCTATGATGCTGGTTATAGGTGTGTATACTGCACCTGTGATATCAAAAGCTGGAGATACATTTGGTGTCGCTTTTAGTGTAGATGGTCAAGAAAAATATACAGAACGCCAAAATAAAACCACCTCTTCTTCTGTCAATATGGAATGTACAGATAAAGATATTGATGGCTCATATTACTATGCTAGTGTACATGCTGTCAATGCAGCCGGAACACGTATAGATGTTTCTCATGGCTATGAATATTACTTCGATGTAAATGAATCCCACAACATGCTTAACTGGGTATATGAAGAGCATTATAATATGGCTTGTGTAAAATGTCAGGGATATTCAGTTGACGACTATCATGGTGCATGGTTTGGCGGTTACTGGTATGCGGACATTTAAAGACAGTAAATAGGAAATATAAGTTAATATATTTCTTATTCCTTGTAATAACTGCGTTGTGCAACTGCACAACGCAGCTTTCTAATAATAATGAATATTTTATAAAACATAATAGACTTGAAAACATATACAATAATTTTATGGGAGGGAAAGATTATTGAAAAAGAAAATAGTAGTTATTAGTTTTATATTAATAACAACTTTATGTGGTTGTTCATCACCACAAGTAAATAAAACAGATGATATAACAGAAACTAAAACTTATCTTTACAGTTACGATTACGAAACAGAAACCAATGGTGAAGTAAGTACTGCTTATCATGAAGAAAAACCATCTGTTGATTTGAATGAATCTCATAGAGAAGTTGAACCTATTGTCAATTTCAGAAGTAAAGCTGGTCTTACCTTTATTAAAATGAATGAGACTTATACCTCGGGAACAATTGAATGTACAGTTTTAAAAGCTTATTCAACAGTTTCAAAACAATTTGCTGCTGATACATTCGGAGAAGAATATTCTCAATTATTACTTGATAAGATAAATAAATTTCAAGGCTATTATGATGAAAATGGCAATCTATATAACGAAGGACATCGTTTCTTTCTTATCAAGATGCATATGAAATATTTAGGTAAAACCACTTCAAAAATTCAATTTGATTCCCCAATAATATGTAAATATCCAGATGGTACATATTATTCCCTTGGAGGAATTGATTACATTGACAAAGCTTTGCTAGAAAATGAATCTCATCACATAACCTTAAATCCAGGTGATGAATTCGATTCATGGTTTCTTTATGAAGCTTATCGATATAGCCATGATAAGACCTACTATTTAAGAGGTTCATTTCAAAACTATATTGATGACGACAGCTATAGTGGTTATCTTGTCGAACTTAACGACATTGAAGATGTCGAATAAATCCATGTTTTTATAACTATACTAATAAAATATGTAACTTACGTCGTTAAACATGCATCTTACGACAAACCTCAAAATAACAGTCTTGTACTTTGAGTACGGGGCTGTTATTCTGTTTTTAAGAGATAAGTACTTATAAATAATTTTGCAGGAGGATAAGAAATGGTTCACAAACATTTTATTAAAAATGCTGTTATATTTACAGCAATGCTATTAATTGTCGGGGTTAACTCAGCACCTATAATGTCTAAAGCTGGCAATGACTTTGGTGTGGCATTTAGTGTGGATGGTGAAACTAAATTTACAGGTAGCCAAAATAAATATACCTCTTCTTCAGTTCAGATGTCATGCACTGATAAAGATATTGATGGTTCTTATTACTATGGTAAAGTATACGCAATTGATGGCAATAGCGATCCGGTTGATGTATCACATGGCTATGAATATTATTATGATGTCAATGAAACTCATAACATGCTTAACTGGGTAAATGAGGAAGGCTATACACATGCTACTATAAGATGCGAAGCGTATTCGGTTGATGATTACCATGGAGCATGGTTTGGCGGTTACTGGTATCCAGATATCTAGGAGGCATAATAATTGAAACAGAAAAAAGTAACTTTTTTTTTACTATTATTAACTGTGTTGTGTGGTTGCACAACACAGCCTTCTAATGATACCAATAACATGTTAGAAACTAAAACATATCTATATAGTTATGATTATGAAACAGAACCTAATGGAGAGTTAAGCACAGCTTATCATGAGGAAAAGCCATCCGTTGATTTGAATGAATCCAGAAATGTTGAAAAAGGAACTGTCAATTTCAAAAATAAAAACGCTATTACATACATAAAAATGAATGAAACATTTTCAAAGGGAAATTATGAATGTACCGTAACAAAAGCTTATAAAACTATATCTTCTGATTTTTTCTATACATTAGTTGATGAGCAATATCATGAAGCTCTAGCAAAAGAAATTGCTAAGCCTAATTATATTTCAAAAGATACAGGAAAATTAATTGATGAGAAAAATTCTTTTTTTTGTGTGAAAATCCATTTGAAATATACTGGTTCTCAACCAACTAATATGAGCTTTTATACCACTGGATTTTCAAAAAGAACTGATAATTTGATTTATGCTTCAGGTTTTCTTTTCTTTATAGATAAAGCTTTATCAAACAAAGAAAAAGATACTTTATATCTTGAACCTGGTAAAGAGTATGATTTATGGTTTTTCTATCATGTATTAGGAACATACTCCAGTGATAATACTTATTATATCCAAGGTGATTTTTACAATTATAACGATTATGATAGTTATGATGGTTACCTGATTGAACTAAATGATTTGACTGAAATTAATTAGTCTTACTACTTTAAGATGAGATATTTAATATGAAATTTAAAAAAATAATTAAAAACACAATAATATTTGCTGCTATGATGCTGGTTATAGGTGTGTATACTGCACCTGTGATATCAAAAGCTGGA